>MWWA01000050.1_pt1 | contig 39687 bp, 38 predicted proteins | sample 1047341 | NCBI WGS metagenome assembly MWWA01 (sample SAMN06349978, study PRJNA376086) | soil metagenome | isolation source: MS5-1 sample Antarctic (ecotone) soil | place: Antarctica | collected 2015-01-13
ATTCTATCAATTGGCCGGCGTAAATCCTTTCTTCATCATAACCTGAAATAATATTAAAATCAAGAGAGGGAGGTGTAATTAATTTCAGGTTTGAAGGAGTCGAAAAAAAGTCCCAGGCTTGTTGAATATCTATGGGTAAAACCTGTACTATCTTTAAACTATAAACCTTGCTCATGTCCCATCAATAACAGATGAAATGCGATTTGGTTAAGATTTACTCAAAAACAATAAAAATTTAATATTGAAAAGGTGTGGTGTACAACAGCCTTTTTTTGGAGTAAAAGGGGATGAGATGTTTTTGTGAATGATAAACAACTCATCACCTAATAATACAGAACTTCATAGTGAAAAAGAATCCGCTTTATTTTTTTATTCTTGCATCAAAAACAAAATCCTGGATTCCGATAATTTTAAAATTTTTGCTGTCCGGATGTAACGGGTTGAGAATATAATTATACTCAGCGGGAATGATAATAGACGGTATTTTAAAGACAGGAGTTTTCAGGCTCTTTAAAAGCGCAGTTCCAAAATCTTTTGTAGCCGGTGGGGCAGGTATTAGCCGCCAGGTGTTGGGCAATTCCGCTTCTTTGAATTCCACTAAGTCAGCATCGGATACTTCAAAAATTGTAAAACTTAAAGCAGGAGGAATTTCATCGACATTAACATTAACGGTATATTCAAGTAACGCCAATGCCCGGCTTTCAGAAGTATAAATACAAGGTGTCAATTTATGATTCCAGCGTCCGCCAAAAAGCCTGGCGCCTTCCCCTGAAATATCAGATGCATATCGCGTTTTCCCAATCCTGAACACAATCATTTACAATATTTAGGAATAAACTCCGTAATCAATTCTACCGATTATATTTCTTACTTCTTCCCTGCCAAATTGATTATCCATGAAATCGTAGGGTAACCTGCCATTTAAAGCCTGGTTAGGCCTGAACATCCATTGATTAAAGAGATCTTCGTCTTCAAATACTTCATAGCCATAAGAGTAAATATCAGCGAGGCTCATGATGCGTTCACTTAAAATCGGGCTGAATTTCTGTTGCTTTTTTTTATTGATCAGGGTTGCTCTGGTCACTGATAATGCTTTAGCCAGATTCCCATAATCTAATTTTGTTTTTGCTTTCAGGCTTTCCAGATCTATCTTAGTCAGGCCCGACTGAACAATATTCATTTTTTCAAATGATGTCATTTGGTTTTCTGCTGTTCCGGAAGAAGTAATAAGAAGTGAATTTACTTTTTTGCTAACAGGTTGCTGCCCTCTGATCGGAACCAGCCCTCCCGGCCTGGTTGCATAAGCAACACCTGGTTCGCTGACCATCGAATCTGAAGAAGAAGTCGTTTCTAATATTCCCTTGTTTTTATCCAAACCTTTTGATGAATGGGTTTCAGAATTTTTTCGAATTTTCGACATAGTATAATCTTTTACACATACAGGTATAAAGTTATACAAATATTTGGGGAATGCCAATTATTCAGCAGATATTTAAAGGCTTTCCAATGCTTCAAAGATTGGCGGCCCATACTAACTCCTGGAGTAGATAACAACATTCCCAAATAAGACTTTTAGAATTATTCCTTCACCTGCTCAAAAAAGAAAACTCCCTTTTTATTTGATAAAATGATATCAGGAAGATGATCATTATTTATATCCTGCACAACAAAGCTCAACCCTATGCCTGAGTTGTCATCAATCAAATGAGAAATCCACTGAGTCGTTTTCCCCGGAACAAACTCGAACCAGTATAAAACGGCTGGCTCAGTTGAACCCGGATCGCCACCATTGTGTGCACGGTAACGTTTGCCGGTTACAAGGTCCGGATGTCCGTCTCCATTAATATCTGTCATTGCCAGTCCGTGCGACTGTGAGAAGCTCTTATTTATTTCATGTGTTTGCCAGCTTATATTTTCATTTGCATCCTTTTTTTGTTCATGCCACCATAATCCGTAATTATGCGAAGACGAACTTATTACATCATTATCACCGTCTCCATCAGGATCAAGTACAAACATATTGGCGCAATCTTCACCCAAATCAGCCGGATGAAACTTCCAATTTGCCACTGTAACATTTTCCGGTGATTCCCACCAGCCACTTTTAATAATCACATCACTCTTTCCATCTTTATTTACATCACCCCAGCCAAGGCCATGTGTATATTTATCAGTTGCCAGCAGGGAATCAGCACTAATAACATAGCGCTGCCAGGTAGTATCATTTTTTTCAACCGGCGCTTTTAACCAGATGACCTGTTTTCGCTAACACATCATTACAAATAATATCATTCCTGCCATCGTTGTCAACGTCAACAAAGGCGGGGTTTTCAATACCTGCATCAGGCAATATCGTGTGCCCCTTCCAGAGGCCATTTTTATTTTTTGGATTTTCATACCATACGCACACGCTGCCGGGCTGGTCAAATCTGATGAGGTCAATCCAGCCATCATTATTTACATCCATGCAATAATTTAAAAAACTGGTGCTGTATTCTGGCACTGGGTTCAGTGTATCGGCGTGCAACATATGCGGCTTCAATAGAGGCGCTTCAAACCAACAGTTACCGGCAAGGATATCTATTTTTCCATATGATTGGCATCACCGACGGCAGCACCTTCCGAAACAAACTTGCTGCTGATAATATGTTTTTTAAAACTCACTTGTGCATCGGATGCTGGAGATGTGCATGCTAAAATTTGCGACAATAAAATAGCAGCCGTGTAGTTCAGAAAATGTTTCATGAGCAATTTTATTACACGAAGTTTATTAATTCGCCGTGGATGAAAATATTTATTTTCCTGAAGGCAACATATGACAAGAATCTCGATTTTTGTCATGTATTTTAAAAACAGGTGACAAAAAATAAACTATTGCAGCGGATACTTTTTTAAGCTATTATTTGGCGAACACTTGCCAAAATTTGGGTTGGCTATCCACACAGTACCGGTTCCGGCGAGGCTTTTTAAAATATAATAATACAAAACCGATACATTTATAATATGGAAATTTTTAATCTCAATGAATTACCAGAATGGAGAGAAGATGAATTTCGCAACGACGAAGAAGGTGAAGAATGGAAGCCAAATCCCACGAGGGAATTGTGCAAAAGCATGTATGCCCAGTGGAACCAGGTCATCATAGTGCTTAAAGCTGCATTTGATAGTTTGAAAGAGCCGGATGAGGATAGTTTATACACTAAGGAATATATAGAAAATCTTAAAGCGCTAATTCTTTCCGATGCATATGAAGTTGGAGCTAAAATCAGAAGTTCTGAAGCAGGTCTGTATATTATAAGAATGGAGAATGCCTCTATTATAAGAAAGAACGCCCGGTTTATAAAAATTTCTACTAACGGTTTTGTTGAAGATGAATTAATTGAAGAACAAAGCCGGCTGATCATCCGCTATGAAATAGATACATTCCGGCAAATGTTTAAACAATGGGTAGCAACATTTGCGAAAGATGATTGCGAAGATGAATGGGGATTGTTTGTGTGATAGTAAACACCGAAGCATGTTTCAGAGTCATTTGGGGATTTATGCGTCCGGCGAAAATCAATTAATTTGGAAAAAGTATTTTATGGCCATCTCTAAAAAACAGGTTATTGAATCCATTAATGCAATGCCTGAAGAAGAGTTTAATAATACAGACGTATTACTTTGAGCGTATTATGGTTAGATAAAATTGAGAAAGCAGAAAAGGATATTTCTGAGGGTAAAGTCTATACAACAGAAGAAGCCAAACAACAATTATCAAATGGCTTCAATACCCTTTAATTGTATCAATATCTAAATCTCCGGGCCAGGATATCGCGCCCGATTGGGGATTAATAAAAACATTATAAAAATTATCATTCTTTTCCCAGGATTTAAACATATCAATCATGGCTTCATTTTGTATCGGAGTGGGACGTGCTTTTCAAACGCCGCTTATATGGCCTATTTCTTCCGCGAAAGCAAAAAGCATTTCTTCCACATGCGCCTCTTCATCCCGAAAATTTGGTTAGTCCGCTTGTTGCCAGTTTATACACGTTGAGCCGATTATCGCGCCTGTTCGGCTCAAATATTCTGGATCCTTGAGCCGAATAATGCATTTTTGCGGCGCAGCAACTTTAAAAATGGGGTAAAAGTGTTAAAAAACAGTTAGCCGTTTTTGGTGCTTCCTCTGGCTGACAGGTGATATAAGATTTACCTTTGCAGATGCCTTCCAAAAACTACCAATTAGACAAATTCAACAAAGAGTACAATCGCCTGAACGAGCATCAAAAGAAAGCCGTTGATACCATCGAAGGGCCGGTGATGGTTATCGCCGGTCCGGGCACTGGTAAGACACAAATACTTTCCGCACGCATCGGAAAAATATTATTAGATACTGATACGCAACCGCAAAATATTCTTTGCCTCACTTATACCGATGCAGGTGTTATCGCCATGCGTAAACGCATCCTGGAGTTCATCGGTGCGGATGCATACAAAGTAAATATTTACACTTTTCATGCTTTTTGTAATGATGTAATACAGGATAACCTCGGCCTGTTTGAAAAGACGGCCCTTGATCCTGTTTCTGACTTGCAGCGCATTGATCTTTTTAAGCAACTCGTAGATTCTTTTCCGAAAAATCACCCGCTGAAAAGATACCGCGGCAATGTGTATTACGAGATCAACAACCTGCAATCTTTGTTCAGTACGATGAAGCGGGAGGGCTGGTCTCCGGCATATATAAATGGCCGCATTGATGATTACATCAGGTCGTTGCCGGAGCGGAGTGCTTACATCGCCAAACGTGCAATGGTAAATTTTAAAAAAGGCGATGTGCGTTCCGATAAAATCGAACAAGAGACAGAACGGATGGAACGGTTGCGTGCTGCCGTCGGCGAATTTGACACCTTTCAGAAATTAATGCGGACAAATAATGTGTATGATTTTGACGACATGATCAATTGGGTGATCAAAGCCTTTGAAGAAAACCCGGACCTGTTGCTCAGATACCAGGAACAGTTTCTATACATCCTCGTGGACGAGTACCAGGATACAAGTGGCACGCAAAATCGCCTGGTGGAGTTGCTGATCAGTTACTGGGATAAACCGAATGTATTTGTAGTGGGGGACGATGACCAAAGCATTTATCGGTTCCAGGGAGCTAATGTGGAAAACATGCTCGCTTTTCGCAACAGCTATAAAAATGATCTGCTAACAGTGGTGCTTACCCATAATTATCGCTCGGTGCAGCCTATCCTGGATGTCTCTAAAACCATCATTGACAAAAACCATGATCGCCTCGTCACACAGATTGAAGGGCTGAGTAAAAATCTTACTTCCTCCAATGAAAAGATAAAACACCTGGTGGAAGAGCCTGTTGTCCATATTTATGAAACGCAGCGGCATGAAATGATCGGCATTATCCGGCAGGTGGAAAAAATTTTATCAGAAGGTGTTGATCCCAAAAGGATCGGCATCATTTATAAAGAGAACAAATACGGTGAAGAGCTGGCACAATATTTCAAACTCCTGAAAATTCCCTATTACAACAAACGTAGTCTGAACATACTGAACATTCCTTTTGCAAAAAAAATTATCACGGTGCTTCGCTACCTCGCTACGGAACATGAGAGCCCCTACAGTGGCGACGAGATACTTTTCGAAATGTTGCATTATGACTGGTTTAATATTCCTGCCATCGAAATTGCCAGGGTAAGCATTGAGGTAGCAGACAAACAGTTTTCAAAAGATAAAACTTCCATTCGCAAATTATTAGTTGAAAGAAGTCGCCAGCCTTTAAGAGACCTGTTCAGCCAATCTATGCATGAAGGGTTAAAAAAAGCGACTGAAGCTTTTGAAAAACTGATAGCTCAGGTACCCAACCTCACTTTACAGGGTTTGTTTGAATTCATTATCAGGGAGGCAGGCATTCTCGCCTACATTATGAAAAGTGATGAGAAGCTCTGGCTGCTGCAGGTACTTACCGGCCTGTTTGATTTCATCAAGGCAGAAACACACCGCAACCCAAATCTTGACCTGAAGCAACTCATTAAATTTTTTGATCTGATGGAAAGGGAAAACCTTTCACTGCCATTGATAGAGATCAGCGGCAGCGATAAAGGTGTAAACCTGTTGACTGCTCATGGCTCAAAGGGACTTGAGTTTGAATATGTGTTCTTTGCCGGCTGCAATTCCATCTTATGGGAAAAGAAGAGAAAGCCATCGGGAGGCTATAAATTCCCGGACAATATTTTGAATTCAAACCTAATCCCCTCCCTCGCTGATGGAGACGTGGAAGGTGAGGCTGATGCAGAACTTCGCCGGCTTTTTTATGTCGCCCTCACGCGGGCAGAACAAAACTTATTTATCTCCTATTGTTGTTTTAAAAATGATGGAAAAGAACTCGAACCATCAATGTTCATCGCCGAGATTTTAGATATACATGAACTTGAAACAGAGAAAGTTTTTATTGATCCATTTACAGAAGCTGAGTTCCAGGTATTGCAATTGCAAAACGATGCAAAGCCGGAAATTGAAAAAATTGAGAAGGAATATATTACAAGTCTGCTGGAGAGATTTGTAATGAATGTAACGGCGCTGAATAATTATTTAAAATGCCCGCTGGAGTTTTATTTTAAAAATCTCATCCGCATTCCTTCGCCCATGAATGAAGCTATGGAGTTTGGATCCTCTGTTCACTATGCCCTGGAACAATTATTCAAAAAAATGCAGGAACATCAAAATGTATTTCCTCCTAAAGCTCATTTTATCCAGGCTTTTTCATGGTACATGCATCGCCATAGGGAAAGTTTTACAAAGGAACAGTTTGCAAGGCGCCTTGAATACGGCGAGGAAGTATTGAGCAATTACTATGATCATTATATTGATAGCGTTAACAAGATCGTGGTACTGGAGCGTAATATTAAGAATGTGGTGGTGAATGGCGTACCGATAAAAGGTAAATTAGATAAACTGGAATTTACAGGCAAGCAGGTAAATGTGGTGGATTATAAAACCGGTAGTATTGACAACGCACAAGAGAAATTAAAACCGCCAACGGAAAAAATACCGAACGGGGGCGATTATTGGCGGCAAGCTGTCTTTTATAAGATCTTACTCGACCATCATCATCGCGATTGGGTAGCTGCGAGTAGTGAATTCGATTTTATTGAGCCTGATAAAAAGAAGAACTACCGGAAGGAAAAAATTTACATTACCCCGGAAGATATTACCACCGTGAAGGAGCAAATAAAAACGGTATGGGAGAAGATCCAGGCACATGATTTCTATACAGGCTGTGGCGAACCCGATTGCTACTGGTGTGCATTTGTAAAGACAAACAACATGACCATAGCCCTGCATGAAATGCCCGTGGAAGATGAGCTGGAGATTTAAAAGTATTTTATACACCAGGAAACTGAAGATGGCACGAAACCCGTTATGTTTGCCGTATCCGCCATGAAGTTGTCAAAATTTTTTTCTTTCCTCGGTATCGTTGTCGCATGTTACAGCCTTTCCATACTGGAAATGGGTTGCGCACAGATCGGAGCCCCGGTAGGTGGACCAAGGGATTCATTACCGCCTGTTTTGTTGTCTGCAGTGCCCGAGAACAGCACTATCAATTTTACCGGAAAAACAATACGCCTCACGTTTAATGAATACATACAGATAGCAGACATACAAAAAAACCTGCTGGTGTCGCCAACACCTGTCATTAACCCGGATGTGAATTGGAAACTCAGGGACGTCACCATCCGGCTGCGGGATACGATGCAACCAAACACTACATATGTGATTGACCTGGGGAACGCTATACAGGATATCAATGAAAACAATCCCTACAGAAATTATAAATATGTGTTTTCAACGGGAAATTATATTGATTCACTCACATTTTCAGGCAATGTACAGATTGCTGAAACCGGTAAAGCAGACAGTACTTTGATCGTGTTACTTTATAATGACCTCGATGATTCGGCGGTATTAAAACATAAACCGCGTTTCATTACGAAACTGGATTCTTCAGGGAATTTTACTTTCACTAACCTGGCAGAAGGCACCTATAATGCATTCGCTTTAAAGGACGAAGGAGGTCAGAAATATTACAGCAACAAATCGTATGTTTTTGCCTTCGCTGATAGCCCTGTGATCGTAAAAGAAAATACGACTCCTGTCAATTTGCTGGCTTCGGCGACTGAACCTCCGGCTACAAAAACGACTAGCTCCTCCGGAAGTTCTAAAAGTAAAAGTCTGCAACTGGCAACGTCTATCTCTGGTGGACAACAAGACTTATTAACACCCATTACCCTTACCTCTGGTACTACGCTGGCAACTTTTGATAGTACTAAAATTCAATTGACCGACACACTATACAACGCGTTTCCTGGTGCTATATACAGTTTAGACACTTCCCGGAAAATTATTACAATTAGCTATCCGTGGCTGGAAAACACAGACTACCGTTTATTATTAGAAGAAGACTTTGTTACTGACAGTACCGGCCTGAAACTGGCAAAGACTGATACACTTATTTTTAAATCAAAAAAAGAAAGTGACTATGGCAGTATCAAAATAAATTTTACCAATCTTGATAAATTCACTAACCCGGTTTTGCAATTTGTTTCAAATAACAAGGTGGTAAATTCATACCCTCTTCAATCGGGTTCGTTGAATATCCGGCTTTTCAACCCTGGTGACTATGAAATGCGAATACTGGAAGACCGTAACCAAAATGGTGTTTGGGACCCGGGAAATTATGAATTGAAATTGCAACCGGAAAAAGTCTTATTTATTAATCAAAGGATCAACATCCGGGCAAACTGGGACAATGAAAAAGACATTGTTCTTTAGGCATTTCCTTACAATATTTCCTGCATCATTGCTAATGTATTCATCGCACCAAAGTCAGGGAAATGATGATTGTAAAAAAGCATCATTTCAGCAAAAATTGTTCTTCTTTGCAGCCTGTTTAATTTGATTGCATTTACCTCCCCGGGGTTTTTTATTTTGATCAGTAGTGAAATATAATAAGCAACGTCTTCTTTTATTTGTCGCTGTCCCTCTTCGTTTTCATTTGTGAATTTGCCTTCCACCGGATCAAAAAGATTTTGACTTATAGAGTAATTATCCTGCAACCTGAATCCAAAAAAATTGGGCAACTGAACAGAAAAATACAAGGGTAGATTTGCCGCGACATCATGTCCTTGCTTATCAAGTGTTACTAATGTGTTCTCACAAAACTCAAAAAGCAAAATATTTTGCTCCGGTTCCTTCAGGCATTTATACAATAATTCAACAATAAATAATGCAACAGAATTTTTTACAACGTCATTTAAAACGTACTGGTAGAGATAGCTCCAACGCATTTCTTTTATACGTTGCAGGTTTTTCAGATCACTGTGATATACCTCAAGGTCGAGAATACACGAAGGTTGAAAATAATGTGCTTTCGATGTTTTGGATCTTGTTCGTACGCCATTGACTATATAAGATTGGATACCGAATAATTCGGTAAATATTTTTGCGATCACTGATGTTTCACCATACTTCACCGTACGCAAGACTATTCCGTTTGTTTTATGTATCATATTATAACACTGGTGCGTTACTTTATTTCTAAATTACTATCATAATTTCACGAGGCATTCTCAACGGCCGCAATAAAGTGTAATATATAATCTTGAATACTCAACCCCATATTTTATTCATATCGTATGATGGCCTGACAGATCCCCTGGGACAAAGTCAAATATTACCTTACCTGGCAGGGCTAGCAAAATCCGGTTACCGGTTTACCGTACTTAGTTGTGAGAAGCCGGAACGATTCAAAAAAAACCAGTCATATGTTGAGTCGCTCATCTCCACTTATCCCATTACATGGGTGCCCATTGCCTACCATAAAAAACCAGCGGTTCTATCATCAATTTATGATGTTTGGACGATGAAGAAGAAATCGATCGTGTTATTTAAAGAATATAAGTTTGACATGGTGCATACCCGGGCCGGTTTACCTGCCCTGGTGGGGCTGTGGCTGAAAAGGAAAACAGGTATTAAATTCCTGCACGACATCCGGGAATTCTATGCCGACGGCAGAATTGATGGAGGGATCTGGGATATAAAAAAATTTTATTACCGTAGCATATATAAATATTTCAAGAAAAAGGAAGTTGAGGAAATTAAAAATTGTGATGGTATTGTTTGCCTGACCAATGCTGCTGAAAAAATTATCAACTCTTTACCGGAATACAATGCAGGAATTCCCTTGCAAGTGATCCCATGTAGTGTTGACACCGATCTTTTTGACCCAGGTAAAATAAAGAGAGATGACCAGGTTGCATTGCAAAAAAAACTGGGTATTTCGCCAGGAGATTTTGTGATTAGTTATCTGGGGTCATTGGGCAGTTGGTATATGATAAATGAAATGTTGCAACTGTTTAAAAAAATTGCAGATAAAATACCCGCCTCAAAAATATTGTTTATAACGCCGCACAGCCGGGAAGAAATTTCGGTTGTAGCAACAAGAAATTTCATTCCGGAAGAACGTGTGATATCCGTGCAGGCCAGGCGGAATGAAGTTCCAATGTGTCTTTCCCTGAGTAATTATTCTATCTTCTTCATCAAACCTTGCTATTCCAAACTTTCCTCTTCTCCCACAAAACACGGCGAGATAATGGCTATGGGCATTCCCCTGGTCACGAATGCCGGGGGTGGAGATGTTGAGCAAATTGTGAATGATACATCCTCCGGTATTATTCTTTCGGAAATGAATGAAAATGAGTTTGCATTAGTGGCGGATAAAATTTTTGAATCTTCTGAAAAAATAAAAAATCAGGACTTTGACCGGTTGATTGTTGCGGGTGCAAAAAAGTATTATAGCCTGGAGAACGCCATAGAAAAATACAGGAGGCTATACGATCAAATTTTAAAATGATATTATCGTAAGATCATTGAGTTTTTGTTACATATTGAAACAGATGACGCGGATTTAAATTTTCTTCCCGATGGCATGGTAATATGGTACACCGGGGCTGATGCGAATTTCGGCAAGGCCGGCGTTTTGCATCATTGTAAGCATTTCCTGTTTTGAAAACCTCTGCTCCAGCCGCGTGCCAAAACGATCAAGGGCATCATTCCTGACGATGTAAAATGATTTATTTGTATAAGAATGAAGTGGTAACAACCGGGCGATTTTATTTAATCCCAGGAATTTCAGGAACCGGGCGAGATAGATGAGCGGCATGTAGATAAGGATCGCCAGCAAATCGCAGGTGATTTTTTTCAGCGGTGTTGGAAACCTGGAGATCACTAGCCTCAACAGGTCAGTCAACTTGAAGATAACCTTGAACAGGATGCCTTTGTCTTGAAGGTCATAGTATAAATAAACGTAGAAGTAGCCACCTTTTTTTACTTTCTTCACGCAGTCTGCCATGGCCTGTTGCGTATCCGGAATGTGATGTAAGACACCGATGCTCATGGCAAAATCAAAGGTTTCATCTTCAAAAGGCAATGTTTCTATTGAAGCCTTTGCCAGGCGGACGTTTGGAAGCCCGTTCAATAACCTTGCTGCGGCAAAAATGGCATTACTGGGATCAATCGCTTCTATGAAGCCGGCCTGTTTTGCGAGATACTTCGTCCATCTGCCTGTGCCGCAGCCAATATCAATTGCATAGGTCTGCCGATTTACGATGCCCTCATTCAGTATATCAAAATACTCCGCTGCCGATACACGAATGCGCTCATCACTAAACTCATAAAATTTTTGCCATTCCTGTCCAAAGTCACTTACCACCTGTTGATTAATATTATTTCCATTTGTATCGAAAATAGATATCTCGGTGCTAGCAGCGGTCATCACTTTGTCTGGTGTCCGGGAATAATCAGCCGTCATATTCATTCAACATCATTTACTTCTGTAACCTTATCATGTATTTAATCACAATCAAGCATTAGCTTCAAAATTCATTCTTTATTTCTGCTCATTTCAATATTCTCCAAAGTATTAAAATAAAAAATCCCGTCCAGATTATAATTCAGCGCTTAAAGTTTCGTTCATAGGTATACCCGTATCCTGATTGAACAGTGCTTACTGATTTACACGACGTCCCCGGGTTCTTCCGGATGCAGGCATAAATTCTAATTGCCTTGCTGATTGTTTTGCTTTAACCCTCTTGTTACAAAATTATTAGCAAATAACAGTTTAAAATGAAAATGGATCAGAGAAAAATTGTGATGCTAGCCGGTAAAGGAGTTTCTACTAATATCCTTTATCATGCTTTAAAAAATGAGTTTAACATTGAGACCATTATTTTAGAGAATGGAGTGAACAGGGTTGAATTTCTGAAGAAAAGAATTAAAAAGATAGGTATTGTAAAGGTAGCCGGGCAAGTGTTATTTCAACTGAGTGTAGCAGAATTGCTGAAGCTATTTTCAGAGAAGAGAAAACGCCAGATACTTTCCCAGTTCAATTTACATGACGCCCCCATACCAGAAGATAAGGCCATTGAGGTCATGTCGGTAAATGATGAGAGTACGATAGCTATCCTCCAAAAACTACAGCCAACTATTGTGATCGTCAATGGCACCCGGATTATTTCAAAAGAAGTCCTGAACTGCGTTGAGGCAAAGTTTCTAAACATTCATGCTGGCATCACACCCAATTACAGAAATGTTCATGGCGCTTACTGGGCTATTGTAAATAATGACTATGATAATTGCGGTGTAACTGTACACCTTGTGGATCCGGGTATTGATACCGGCAACATTATTTACCAAAAGAAAATAGTTGTAACCCCCAAAGACAATTTCACCACATATCCTTTAATTCAGCTCGCAGAGGGAATTAATTTTATGAAAAAGGCTTTAAGGGATATATTTGAAGACAAACTGATTACGAAGGAAAGAAAAGGCAATGGTAGCTTGTGGCATCATCCAACGCTTACGCAGTACATGTTTCACAGGCTTGTTTATAATAAAAAGTAAATTACCCCAAGTCAGCATATGGCCCCCCGGTTTCTTATTGTTGGTGCTGGTTTTTCAGGTGCTGTTTTGGCTTACCGTCTTTCAAAGCTTTTATCCGCCAGCAGCATAGATGTGTGGGAGGAGAAATCACACTTAGCCGGCAATTGCTACACCGAGCGTGATCCCGGCACAGGTATCATGGTACATGCTTATGGGCCTCACATTTTTAATACTGACAGGAAGGATATCTGGGACTTTGTAAACGAATTTGTGGAGCTGAGACCATATGTTCACACTGTAAGAGCAACAGCTAACGGATCGGTGTACACGCTGCCTGTTAATCTTCATACCATCAACCAGTTTTTTGGAAAATCATTCTCTCCCAATGAGGCTGAAGACTTCATAAAGTCAAAGGCTGAAACTATTGCCGATCCGGAAAATTTTGAAGAGCAGGCATTAAAATTTGTCGGTCCGGAATTATACAAAGCTTTCTTTTATGGCTACACGAAAAAACAATGGGGCTGCGAACCTTCAGCCCTGCCTGCTTCGATATTAAAAAGATTGCCCTTACGATTCAATTACAATAGCAGTTATTACAATCATCCATTCGTCGGCATGCCCACTAAAGGTTACACCCCTTTTGTTGAAAAGCTTTTAAGCATGGAAAATATTCATACATCTACAAATAAGAAATTTGAGCCCGGGACTGATATTTCGAGCTACGATCATGTTTTTTTTACCGGACCTATTGACGCGTATTTCAATTTTAAACATGGCAGGCTGGGTTATCGTACGCTGACATTTGAAAAAATTGAAAGCAACGGTGATTACCAGGGAACATCTGTCATGAATTATTGTGATGAAAACATCCCTTATACACGCATTACAGAACACAAGCATTTTGCTCCGTGGGAGCAGCATGAGCAAACAATCTGCTTTAAAGAATTTAGTAAAGAAACTGCCCCCGGCGATATTCCATTTTATCCTAAACGGCTCTCTGCGGATAAAACCTTACTTGAAAAATATAGGACCGAGGCTGAAAGCCAAGCAAATATTTCTTTTTTAGGAAGGCTGGCAACATACCGGTACATGGACATGCATCATGTGATTGGGGAATCGCTTGATTTTTCAGAAAAGTTCGCCAGGGCATTTAACGACAACAGCCCGCGGCCTGTATTTCCAAATGATGAGGCTTAAAGCTTCTCCGGCTTACCCTTCCCTTATATGCGCTGGCAATTTTTGACAATATCGGCAGGTATTTACACGTTATTCAGGGAATAAATCCGATTCCTGTAAATACAAAACCCCAAAGTATGGAGAAAGTTATCGCAATAGTGGTAACATACAATCGCCAGCTTCAGCTCTCACAATGTATCGACGCATTAAGAAATCAGACTCGTAAGCCCGATAATATATTAGTAATTAATAATGGCAGTACAGATAATACCGGGCAATGGCTATCAAAACAGGCAGACCTCAACTACATTACGCAGAAAAATGTTGGGGGTTCGGGGGGATTTGCCCGGGGAATTAAAACAGCATTTGATCAAAATTATGATTGGCTGTGGATGATGGATGATGACGGGTATCCCAAATCAGATTCTCTTGAAAAATTACTGGAAGGTGATGATGAAAAAATGTGTCTTCGCAATTGTGCAGTAATAGACATTAATGATAAAAAAACATTCGTCTGGAAAACAGGTGAACATCCTACTTTATCCGAAGTAACAAACCTTCGCATCAAAGATGTTGCGCATCCATTTAACGGTACTCTCCTACACAGGACAGTCATTGAAAAGGTAGGCTTCCCAAAAGCAAATCTTTTTTTATGGGGAGATGAAACTGAATACCTATACCGGATTATCAGAAAATATAAAATACCGTGCTATACAAAAACAGATAGCATCCATTATCATCCACCCTGTCCCTATTCATATAAGAATGATTGGGAATTTCCGACCAATTGGAAAATGTATTATTACATAAGGAACAGGTTTTATATTTTAAAAACCAAATTCAGTCAGAGCTTGTTGCTGGCCTGTCTTATGTATTTTGTGTTCCTGATATCTTTCGCCGGAACTGTTATCGTTTATCAAAGAACAAATAAGTTAAAAAAACTTGTCTTTATCTTTTGGCCAATGATAGATGCTTTTGCCAACGATACGAAGGCAACACCGGGCCTGATTACCAAAAGGCTATCCTTATCCTATAGTTCAATTCTTCAGCAATATATTTTTTACCCAATCAAATTAGTGCGGTCGACATTTAGTCCTGCTGCATCCTCTACCCTATAAGATCTGCAGATAAAGGAACTTCTATTTTCTTCATGAATCAAACACTTTACAAATGGGATATAGCGACCTGATATTGTTTCCGCTATTTGTATTCCTGTCAGGTCTCTATTTTAAAAGGGCAAGAAGAAAATTAAACAATCCATTACTAGTAAAATATCACCGCCAGGGATATTGGATTAAAATGTTTTCCTGTCTGGCATTTATAATTTATAGCGTTTATCTGTCGCCTGGTGATTCCATAGGACTATATCAAAAAGAAGGAAACCATCTTTATCATTTAATCCTGAACGACGAATCTCATTGGAAGTGGTTATTTACGAACGGGAAATATTTTGATGAAAGCCTGGCACTTGACCCGTGGAACAAAGGATATTTTCGGGCAGAAGCAAATTTTATTGTTATAAAAATAGTTGCATTTTTATCCTTTTTTACATTTGGCAGCTATGCTGCTATCAGTGTAATATTTGCCTCCATCGCCTACGCAGGCATCTGGAAACTTTTTCTTTTCTTTTATTATCAGCGGCCAAACCTTCATAAAAAATTTGCTTTAGCCATTATTTATTTTCCCACGATTGTTTTCTGGAGCTCTGGTATTATGAAAGATCCCCTGTGTATAGCAGCAGTAGGATTTATGACATACTACCTGTATGAAATTTTTTACAATAAGAAAAAGATTATCCGAAATGGATTGTTGGCGACAATTGCCATATGCCTGTTAGCCGTTATCAAAGTTTATATTCTCATTTCATATTTGCCGTTTTTTATATTTTTTATTATCCTGAAATATCTTGAAGGTATTCATACAAAGCTACTCAGGTATTTGATTGCTCCCTTTCTGATTGCAGGAAGCATGTATGGATTTACGTTAGTTATTGATAGCTATCAGGAGCAGTTGGGTGCATTTGCGATAGAAGAGCTGGCAGAAAGCATTGAACATATGAACGTGGTGTATAATGCCAAAGATGGGAAAGAAGATGCATCATCAAATTTTGACCTCGGAGTAGAATTTGACGGATCAATGCAGGGATTAGTAAAAGTAGCCCCGGCCGCAATTCTGGCGACATTCTACCGTCCATTTATTTGGGAGTCCAAAAAAATGTCTTCTCTTATTGCCTCTCTCGAAAGCCTTGTCCTTCTCTTTTTCACATTTTATTTACTTGTTCGTTGCAGAATTTACAGGCTGATCGGCTATATTTTTTCTGATTCACTTTTAATGTTTTGCCTTCTGTTTGCGATTGTATTTGCCACTTTTATCGGGGCAAGCACGTTAAATTTTGGCACCCTCGTACGGTATAAAATTCCATGCCTTCCGTTCTATGTTATTTTCCTTATGCTCGCTTATGAAAAAGTCAAAGAACGGCTTGTCAGAAAGCAAATCAAAAAAGCCACTTCACCACAGGAAGCAGAGTTGCAACTTTCACCAGCTTTCACCTGAAGCATCTGTCTGAAGGCTTCATTATGAATATTGAAGTACTTTGTGAAGAATAAAATCTATTCTGAAAAATGTGTGGAATTGCGGGAACTTTAAATTCCGGGTTTGACTACCAGGAAGTCATTCAAATAATGGGTCACCGCGGTCCCGATGAGCACGCAGGATATAAAAACGGAAATGTAGATTTTTTTCATCTCAGACTTTCAATACTTGACATAGCCTCTGGTAAACAACCAATGTCTTACTTAGACAGGTATGTTATTATTTTTAATGGAGAGATATACAATCATGCTGAGCTCAGAAAACAGTTTTCGGTAGAAGGTACCACCACTTCTGATACTGAAACGCTGCTGCTTTTGTATGATAAGCTTGGTCCGGACTTACTGCAACATCTTGATGGGATGTTTGTGTTTATTATTCACGATCAACAAAAAAAGGAAATATTTATTGCCAGAGACAGGGCTGGAAAAAAACCCTTTTATTATTATAAAAAAGATAGAGTAATTGCTTTCGCCAGCGAATTAAACTGTCTTCGCCGGATGGTGACTGTTGAAATTGATCACGAAAAAATTTATCAATATTTACGGTTAGGGTCATTGTACCGTGCGGGCACTCCCTACAACAATGTTTCGGAACTGGAAGGTGGTTGCTATCTAAGAATTAACTGTGAAACGGCTGAAATCACGAAAAATAGTTGGTGGAACATCAATGATTTTTACCGCAAGGAAAGCAGCCCAATGTCCCTGGCAACATGTATGGAGCGTACGGATAGTTATCTACATAGTGCAGTTAAGAGAAGAATTGAATCAAGCGACCTGGAAGTTGGAAGCTTTCTTAGCGGGGGAATTGATAGCGGTCTTGTAACTGCAATTGCAGCTAATTACAATAAACAATTAAAGACATTTACCGTATCATTTGAAGAAGAATATGATGAGGCGCCTTTAGCCAGACTTGTTGCCGAAAGATATAATACGCAACATACTGAGATCAGGATATCATTTGAAAATGTACAGCAGGAAGTTGAACATATTCTTTGCAATTATGGTGAGCCTTTTTTTGATAGCTCAGCAATTCCCAGTTATTACGTCAGCCGCGAGGCTAAAAAACATGTCACGGTAATTTTAAATGGGGACGGAGCTGACGAACTGTTTGGGGGTTACAGGCGGTATGTCCCTTTTGCCAAATTTGATTTTTTCCGTCAGAAGGAGATTGTCAGAAAATCCTTTTCGGGCTTTAGAAAGATCCTTCCGCTTTCTCATGACAGGAAGTCGCTATATAATTATTTATTTCGTCTCGCAGCATTTTCCTCCAAATCGCAACTTGAAATATATTTGTCGGCAGGGGTAGATATTTTTGAGGATTATACTGAATACCTGATCCCTCCAGGCTATGATTACCTGGCAGAAGTCAGGCAGGATTTTGAAATAATAGCGGGAAGTAATTTGACCGGCTTAAAAAAAATCATGAATTTGGATTTTAATACTAACCTGTTTGATGACTTGTTGGTGAAAATGGATATTGCAACCATGGCAAATTCCCTCGAAGGCAGGAGCCCTTTTCTCTGTAAAGAATTATTGGAGTTTGCCCCGGCTATTCCCGATCAGTTTAAGATAAGAGGAAATAAAACAAAGGTAATATTGCGGAATCTTGCCAAAAAATATTTACCAGAACAATTAATAAATCAGCCAAAGATGGGTTTTGAAATTCCATTGAAAAAATGGATAGATGCAGATTTAAAAGAAATCATCTCGGACTACCTTCGCACTCCCGATAATTTTTACCGTTATTTCGTAAAAGAAAACTTTGTGTATGATTTATTGGATAATAAAGTGAAAATTCCAGCGGAGAAAAGAGCTAAAATATTGTGGACTTTATTTGCCCTTGAAGTTTGGTATCATAAATCATTTGGTAATGCCTGAGGAGTTGAAAGGAAAAACAATTGCTGTTTTTGAAAACGGTCTTTTATCCACTTACACTATGAGGGAAGGGCTGATGCTTCGCCTGGTGAAGGAAGGATGCAATGTGCACGTGCTTACCCACACCAACAGATATGTGGCACAAGTTGAAAAAATGGGTTTGAAAGTACACAATGTGGGCTCGGGAAACATGAATCCATTTAAAGTTGCAAAATATGTTTTCAATGTTCGAAAAACGCTTCGTACTATCAGGCCTGATGTATGTCTTACTTTTAGTATAAGACCTGCCATTTTTGGCAATATCATCACCAGGCAATTGCGCATACCCACTATCACAAGCATTACAGGTGTAGGTCCGCTCTTTACCAGTAATAGTTTTGTATATGTGGCCGCAAGAAAATTGTATGGCAATGCACTGAGCAAGACCCGGAAGATTTTTTTTCAAAATTATGATGATATGAATCTCTTTATTGAAAAAAAATTTGTAAGGTCTGACGCAGCAGAGAGAATTCCCGGATCCGGAGTTGACTACCATAAATTCAAGCCTATAATTTCGCGTGGAAAAGATCCTGGTCATTTTATATTTCTATTTATCGGCAGACTGATAAAAGACAAGGGGATATTTGAATTCATAGAAGCTGCAAGAATAGTCCGTAAAAATTTCCCGCATGCTGTTTTTAATGTCATTGGCCCCTTCTGGACACAGCAGCTCAGGAATAATACCATTACTAAGTCCCAATTTCAAAACTGGATTGATGAAGGGATCATTGATTACCTCGGTGAAAAAAAAGACGTCAGAAAATTTATAGCAGAAGCGGAATGTATCGTGTTGCCTTCATACCGGGAAGGAACGTCAAATATTCTCTTAGAAGCTTCCAGCATGGAAAAACCGGTGATCACGACTAATACTACAGGTTGCAAAGAGATTGTGGAAGATGGAGTAACCGGATATTTATGCCGGGTAAAAGACCCCGATGACCTTGCAAAAAAAATGGAAAAAATGCTAAGGCTTACTGATGAACAAAGAATGGAAATGGGTAAGCGTGGCCGGGAGAAAATCATAAAAGAATTTGACAAGCAGATTGTCATTGAAACCTATTTAAAAACGATCAGGGATATAATGAACTCATAAAACAGTGATTTAGTGCTTGACAGATCTCTGTCAAATTATCTAAAGATCAAACAGAAAGCCCCTTTTGATTGTAATAAGGTAAATCTTCTTTTTTTTATGCTCTTTACCATCAGGGATATCGAAAACCTCTCAGGCATCAAGGCTCATACGATACGCATCTGGGAACAGCGCTATTCTTTTTTAAAACCACAACGTACCGATACTAACATCCGCTACTATACGAATGAAGAACTGAAAACTATTCTCACCATTGCTCTTTTAAATAAACACGGATATAAAATCTCTCATATTGATAAAATGACGCCTGAGAAAATGGCTGAAAGCGTTTTATCGCTAACGGATGCTGAAGCCCGTGAACATGTAATTATAAATGGGTTGCTACATAGCATGACGGAGTACGATATAGAAGGTTTTGAGAAAAGTATTAATCAATACGTTGAGCAGGCCGGATTGGAAAAAACTATTCTTAGAATTCTCTTTCCCTTCCTTGAAAAAGTGGGAATATTATGGGTTACAAACCATGTAAACCCTGCTCAGGAACACCTCGTGAGCAACCTGATACGGCAGAAATTGATCACCGGTATAGATGCAATTGCTACTAATTTTAATTCATCTTTAAAAGTCTGCCTTTTCCTCCCGGAGGGGGAATATCATGAGCTTTCCCTTTTACTTGTAAATTATTTATTGAAGAAAAAAGGGATCATGACGATATATTTAGGATCCCATACCCCATTGAAAGAATTAAAACTTGTTGCGCAGCATCATAAGCCCAACTACTTATATACTCATATCACTTCCTCCGCTCAATCTACCAACTTCGACAAGTTTATTAGCTCCTTGAAAGAAATAGAAGGCAATGTACCTATTGTTATTTCAGGAAGAATTACTGACCGTTACCAGAAGAATATTCCAAGAAATATTCTTATTAAAGCAACACTTGCGGAGGTACGCAATTTCATTGATCTGCTTTCCTAAACAATCAATTTCATTTCTGTGAGAGTCACAGTCCTGAAAAAATTTTTCAGGAAAAGTTTGTCCGTAAATATATTTGTTTAACTTTATTGTATTATAAACTAAACAGAATATCATGTCTATTGGCGATTTCAACCAACTCATCGTAATAAATTCCGATTTTCTAAAACCATTTGCTATTACTTTAACCCGTGATCAGGAAAATGCCAAAGATCTGATTCAGGAGACGATGTACAGGGCCGTAGCTAACCGTGAGAAATATGTTTATGGTACTAATATCAAAGCATGGCTTTATACGATCATGCGAAATATTTTTATTAATGGTTATCGGAAAAAGATGAAGCAGCAGGTGATATTTGATTCTACACCGAATGATTTTATACTAGACCAGAACCCTATACCGATCAATAACCTGTGTGAATCAACTATGCATCAAAAGGAAATTCATGCTGAAATTGATCGGATTCCTGATTTATTTAAGAAACCATTTCTGCTATATTATGAAGGATATAAATACCACGAGATAGCAGACTTGCTGAATGAACCATTGGGAACTATAAAAAGCCGGATCCATTTTGCCAGAAAGTTGCTGAAAGAAAAAATTGCCCGATATTCATGATCTTTTGCGTCAGTATGCACATTTCAATTTACATTCCTGAATTAAAATTTATTTTTTGAAAGCTGTTGTCATCGGAGCAGGTTTTTCAGGATTATCATGTGCATCTTATTTAGCAAAAGCAGGTGTGGATGTAACTATTGTTGAAAAGCATGCCATGGCAGGCGGCCGGGCCCGTCAATTAAGATCTGATGGTTTTGTGTTTGATATGGGGCCGAGCTGGTATTGGATGCCTGACGTTTTCGAGCGTTATTTTCAATCATTTGGTAAAACACGATCAGATTATTTTTCCCTCAAACGCCTTGATCCATCGTACACAGTTTACTGGCCGGATAGTATTACCTCAATACCTGCGAAGTACAACCTTTTGAAAAAAGTTTTTGAAGAATTAGAACCGTCTTCAGGAGGCAAACTTGATAAATACCTGGAGCAGGCTAAGTTTAAATATGAAACCGGAATGCATAGCCTGGTTTATAAACCAGGAAAGTCTCTAATAGAATATTTTGATCTTAATTTTTTAAAAGGAGTCTTAAAACTTGACGTTTTTACTTCTATTCAGAATCATGTTAAAAAATTTTTCAGTAATCCAAAGATTAGGATGCTGCTGGAATTTCCGGTTTTATTTCTGGGGGCGCTGCCGGAAAATACCCCTGCATTGTATAGTCTGATGAATTATGCTGATATCTGCGGAGGCACCTGGTATCCTGAGAAAGGAATGTATTCAGTGATTGAAGCAATGGTGAATTTAGGCGAAGGGGCAGGCGTAAAGATTAGACTCCATGAAGAGGTAAAGAAAATAAATTTTGAGGGATCTACTGCAAAAAATTTATTAACCGCTAATAGAGAGGGAAAGCAATGCCAACATGAATTTGATGTATTGATAGCAAGTGCTGATTATCATTTCGTGGAACAGCAGCTTTTACCCTCTCAACTCAGAACATATAGTAAAACATATTGGGATAGCCGGGTCATGGCGCCTTCATGCTTACTTTATTATATTGGGATAAATAAAAAACTGAAAAATATTACTCATCACAGTCTGTTTTTTGATGTCAATTTTAAGAAACACAGTGATGAAATATATAAAAGTAAAACCTGGCCAGAAGAGCCAATGTTTTATGTAAGTGCAACTTCCGTATCAGACGAAAGCAGTGCTCCTCCAGGATGTGAAAATCTTTTCTTCCTGATACCGGTTGCAGCGGGTTTAACAGGTGATACTTCAGAATTGAGGGAGAAATATCTTGATTTAATCATTTCCCGGTTTGAGAAGCGGATTGGCGAGGATGTGAAAAGTGCCATTATATATAAACGCTGTTACGGGCCATCCGATTTCATCAAAGACTATAACGCTTTCAGAGGAAATGCTTATGGTCTTGCTAATACGCTACGCCAAACAGGTGTTCTAAAACCGGCTTGCCGCAGCAAAAAAATCAAAAACCTGTTTTATACTGGGCAATTAACAGTGCCGGGCCCGGGAGTTCCGCCTTCTTTAATAAGTGGAGAAGTGGTAGCCAGAGAGGTGATCGAACAATTTGGCTTGTAAAATTGTATTTTTATTTTATAGATGCCATTATAACGTATTCAACAAATGCATTTATTTCACCAGGTAAGCTCAGCATGCAGCAAAATCACCACACGTATATACAGCACTTCATTTTACAGTGCTATTAATCTTTTGCATCACGACCTCAGGAAACCTATTTACCACATTTACGGTTTTGTAAGATTTGCCGATGAAATAGTAGACACTTTTCATGATTATGACAAAGCCTCTCTGTTAAAAGAATTCCGGGCGGAAACATATAAGGCCATTAACAGGGGTATTAGCATTAATCCGGTTCTGCACAGCTTTCAACAAACCGTTAACAAATATGGAATCCAGTTAGAATTGATTGATGCATTTTTTGAAAGCATGGAAGCCGATCTGAGTGTCTCCAGGTATGACAGACAAGGTTATCATAGTTATATATATGGCAGTGCAGAAGTAGTGGGTTTGATGTGTCTTTGTATTTTTTCCGAGAACGACCCGGACTGTTATAACAAACTGCAACCTTACGCACAATCTCTTGGAGCCGCTTTTCAAAAAGTCAATTTCTTAAGGGATATAAAAGCAGATTTTGAGCAATTGGAACGTACTTATTTTCCGGGGATTGATTTTACAAATTTTACTATTGAATCCAAACTCCGGATTGAGGAAGAGATAAGAAATGATTTTGCCAATGCCTATGAAGGCATTCTTCAACTGCCTTTTAAAGCAAGATTTGGCGTATTTGTAGCCTACAAATATTATCTTTCTCTGTTTAGAAAAATTAGAAGAACACATCCTGGAAAGATCATGGAAAAAAGGATAAGGATTCCGAACTATTCAAAAGCATTTATCGTTGTAAGGGCTGGTGTAAAAAACCAACTGAAACTTATTTAAAAGATATTCATTGACAGAAGTAGTATTAGTGGATGAACAGGATAATCCTTTGGGTTTTTTAGAAAAAATGGAAGCCCACAGGCAAGGTGTATTACACAGGGCATTCAGTGTCTTTATCTTTAATGATAATAAGGAACTTCTAATTCAAAAGAGAGCGATTAACAAATATCATAATGGTGGCGTATGGTCAAACACATGCTGCAGCCATCCATTACCGGGAGAGGACGTAGCGAATGCCGCTGCACGCCGTTTGATGGAAGAGATGGGGTTTTCTACAACTTTAAAAAAAGCTTTTGATTTTATATATCTCGCCAGCTTCTCCAATGGATTAACCGAACATGAATTTGATCACGTTTATACCGGGAAATATGATGGTAAGGTTTCCCCCGACAACAGTGAGGTGGATGATTACTGTTACATGTCACTCGGCCGCCTAGAAAAAGAAATGCAATCCAACCCCGATGACTATACGGCCTGGCTAAAGATCGCAATTCCCCGGCTTAAGGAATTAATTTCTACATCAGGTTCTTATTAAAAGTGGATAATGGGCTAATATTAAAATCTTATTTTTACAATTATGACGATCTTATTTTTTATACTAATAATGTTGTCAACATTTCTGACCATGGAAGGTATCACCTGGCTTACACATAAATATGTAATGCACGGTTTTCTTTGGTATTTACATGAGGATCATCATAAAAAAAGCCCAGGTTTTTTCGAAAAAAATGATGCCTTTTTTTTAATTTTTTCCATACCCAGCATTATCTGCATTTTCATTGGAACTTTTAACGATAAGTTTTGGTTGGCGGCTATTGGTGCCGGTATCGCGATGTATGGATTTGCCTATTTTATCGTTCACGATATTATTATTCATCAACGGATCAAGTGGTTTACGAGAAGTAACAATAAATACGTAAGAGGTATCCGATGGGCACATAAAATGCATCATAAACATCTGGAAAAAGAAGAAGGCGAAAGTTTTGGAATGCTAATGGTGGCAAAAAAATATCGCGATAAGGTAATAGACGAAAGCAAAAAGCTGGCCCGGAACAAAAGAACCCGGAGCTCGTATATCACATCTAATTAGTCTCTCTGCACTCTTCCTTCAGGGTATTAAATATTCGCATTTGTAATTTAGCACGCAATGCAGGTTAATCAATCTGACTATATTTTTTTAGGTGCCGGATGTGCCACATTGAGCCTTGTAACACGAATGATCAGGTCTGGAAAATTCTCTAACAGTAAAATATTGATCATTGATAAGGATAAAAAAAATACTAATGACCGTACCTGGTGTTTTTGGGAAAAAGAGCCTGGTTTTTTTGAAGAGATCGTTCACTGCAGTTGGAAAAATTTAAAATTTAAAACTGACAGAGAAATAATAGTTCTGGATATAGCGCCCTATGAGTATAAAATGATTAGGGGCATTGATTTTTACAAGTATTCATTTGAACTAATAGAGCAACAATCAAATATTGAATTCTTAAACTGCCCCGTTAGTTTTAATAAGGATAATAATACTGTAAGTATTGATAACGAAATATTGACGACTACAAAAGGAACAATGGTTTTTAACTCCATCTATACTCCTTCTCCGAATAATGATAATATTCATTCTCTCTTACAGCATTTCAAAGGTTATTTGATAGAAACCGATACTGACTCTTTCGACGAAAATGAAGCTACATTAATGGACTTCAGTATTTCTCAAAGCCATGGTACTACCTTTATGTATGTATTACCATTATCTAAGAGAAAAGCTCTTGTTGAATACACTTTATTTACGGAAAACCTACTTTCTCCGCGGGAATACGATGAAGGCCTAACTCATTACCTTCAGCATTCACTCCGCCTGCCATCCTACAAAATCATTGATGAAGAATTTGGAGTGATTCCTATGACCAATAAAGTTTTCCCATTTTTTGACGGTGCGAAGTATAACATCGGAAGTGCCGGTGGCCAAACAAAACCTTCAACAGGATATACTTTTTCCTTTATTCAAAGACAATCTGATGAAATACTTCAAAAAATTTTATCCGGACAGTTAATCTCTCGGACAGATTCAGGTTTCACCCGGTTTCACTTTTATGACAGTACTTTCCTGAATATCCTTTCAAAGCAGAAATTAGAGGGAAAAGAAGTTTTTTATGATCTGTTTAAAAAGAACAAGGCCGCTAAAGTGTTGAAGTTCCTGGATAATGCTACTTCTCTCTCAGAGGAGATCCGCATTTTGGATACGCTGCCTAAGTGGTTATTTATAAAAGCCGGCGCTGCAGAAATGGTGATCATATTATCTCGCTTGCTGAAGAGCAATCACATAAATTCTGTTAAAGCCGGGGTCTCCTAACTTTCGTTAATTATTTTTGTCACTGTCAGCACACATTATGACCAATCAGCCGAACGACCAGGAATTATTAGAAAGTTTTAAAGATCCCTCGACTAAAGAGCAGGCTTACACGAAGATTATTAAGAAATACCAGGAAAGATTATATTGGCATATCCGTCGAATAGTTGTAGATCATGAGGATGCAAATGATGTGTTGCAGGATATGTTTATCAAAGTTTGGAAAGGCCTGGAAAATTTTAGGGAAGATAGCCAGCTTTATACATGGCTTTACCGCATTGCGACCAATGAATGTCTTACGTTTCTTGCGAAGAGAAAAAAGAGACAAGCAATTTCTCTGAGTGATCTAGATAATGGTTTAAGTAATAAGCTTAGAAGCGACTCGGGCTTCGATGCCAATAAACTTGAATGGAAATTACAGTTAGGTATTCAAAAACTTCCTGAAAAGCAACGGATTGTATTTACTCTTAGATATTACGATGAAATGCCCTATGAAGAAATGAGCAGAGTTTTGGACACTAGTGAAGGCGCTTTAAAAGCCAGTTATCATCATGCCGCAAAAAAAATAGAAGATTTTATATTAAATAATTAAACCTAACCATTGGCCATACGTCAGAGCTACTGAAATGAATAACTCTCGGGAAATCTTGAATGAATTAAAAGGCATATCGCCTTTGCTCGCCGGGCTGGAGAAAAAAAATATTTTCCAGGTACCTCCCGGCTATTTCGAGTCTCTGCCTGAAAAGATTCTTCAAAATACGCTCGCTGAAGGGGTTCAATTTAACTCTACTTTTAGCAAAAACGAGACTTTAGAAGTTCCGGCAGGGTATTTTGATTCCTTAAGCGATAATATTTTGATGAAGATCAGGGAATTATATCCTGAGTCAGCTTTAGATGAAATTGAAAAAATTTCACCATTGCTTGCAAAATTGCAAAATATAAATGTGTTCCACGTACCCTTTGGTTACTTTAAAACCGTGGCTGGTTCTATTGTGAAAAATGTCCGTCCTGCTGCAGGCAAAATTGTGGCTATGAAACCACGTAAAACGTGGTTTCATGTTGCAGCAGCTGCGGTGGTAGCAGGAATTATTGCTGTAAGTTCCCTGCAATTATTCAAAAATACCACTCCGGAGCAACAGATATCCGCTACTATAGTTTCAAAAAGCAATTTTTCTTTTACAACATCAAAGCAAATAAATGAAGGAATTGCCTCACTAAGTGCAGATGAAATAGTGAAATATCTTGAAAAAAATGGCAATGTGATGGATAATGACCTCCTGATTACAAATACGGATGTAAGCGAAATGCCTGATGAAACAGATTATCTTAAAAATGAAAACACATTGAATTTATACCTTGACAAAATAGATAGTCAAATAAATTCCAACTAAAAGAAATGAAAAAATTTTTACTTATACTTTTTGTCGTTGTCTCTACTTCTATCCAGGCACAAGACACTGGTCCCGGTCAGGAAAAGATACAAGCGCTCAAAATCGCATTTATCACACAAAAGCTCAATCTTTCCTCAGAAGAAGCGCAAAAGTTCTGGCCTGTCTATAATCAATACGACAACGAAATAAAAAGTATACAACAGGGTGATGTTTTAAAAAGTGAAGAACAGCTTTTAAATATCAGGAAAAAATACAAGTCATCATTTGAGAAAGTAATTGGCCAGCAAAAATTAAACAAGCTTTTTAATGCGGAAAGAGACTTCCGATCGGTTTTGATACAACGGCTCAAAAATCAAGGTTCGCCGAAAGTCAAAAAAATGCCTCGTTAAATAAATCAAATTGCCCGTTCCGTAAATAGAATGGGGTATTCACTATATTATAGCAGATAGAATATGGAAAAATTAAAATTTCCTTACTTTTGTGCTTAGGTGTTTTTCATAGGTTAGCAACGGCCGGCCCTTTTTAGGGCAGGCCTTTTTTATGCAGATGACGCTTTTAATGAAGGATTTGCAATATCGTGATAAAATAAAAACGTCCAATTCGCCTCAGTTCCCTGCTTCCACCATTTTTCTCTCAATTCCATCGCAATCTCACCATCAAAGTCATATTTCGCCTTGAATTTGTGTTTCATTTGCTGTAACTGTGGAGCTTCATCTCCACCAAAGAATATGATCTCAGAATCCTCATTAATTGTAAATACCTGGTGAAATTGACTGTGCCCACCTGTGCTCTGGTAAGCAATATAGTCTTCAATGGTGCCATTCCCCTCTGACAGAATTAGCTGATTCGAATCTCGCAAAGCCTCAAAATCCCTGGTGATGTATGAAGAAGATTTCCCGGAAAATGCAAGTTCCCATTCCTGACTATTGATATAATAATTGGCATTTGGAAACCCTGGTTCAGTTTTATTCTCCATCAATATGCCACCCGCATGATCCTTATGGAGGTGACTGATCAGCACTTTGGATACATTTTCCGGACCAATGCCCACCGCCCTTAAATTAGCATGGATCTGCATCTCACCATCCATGTTTTCAAATCCCAATCCAGTATCCAATAATATGATATCCGGCGATGTTACTATAACAAATGGTTGTATTTCCACTAGAAGGCTGCCTTTCGATCTCTCCCGGAGGTCATCATTTTCCACATTAAATGGAATGAATTGCTTTGACTGATCAACTGTAAACTTTCCTTCACTTAAGGGATATATCTTCATTAAAATATTATAATTAAAAAATACCGACTTTCAGCGCAACACCATTTGCCTGTCACCGTCCAGCCTGATTAGAATGAAGATAAGAATTGTAAATGTGAGAAGTGAAGATCCACCGTAGCTTAATAGTGGTAGAGTAATTCCAATCACCGGAGCTAAGCCAATGGTCATGCAGATATTAATGGCTATATGAAAAAAGAAAATGCCGGCTAAGGAATAAGCATACACGCGGCTAAAGGTGCTACGCTGCCTTTCCGCTATAAATACGATCCTCAGCAGAAGTAACATATAAAGGATTATCAGCACGGCGCTCCCTAAAAAGCCAAAGTTTTCTCCCACGGAAGTAAATATAAAATCGGTATGCTGTTCGGGCACGAAATCACCCTGGGTCTGCGTTCCTTTCAGAAAGCCCTTCCCCATTAGCCCTCCTGAACCAATGGCAATTTTAGATTGTTTTACATTATAATTTTCTTTCGCCTTTTTCTTCTTCTTCACTTGTTCCAGCTCTTTTAACTTCTGCTCATCCAGTTGCTCAGCGGTCAGCTGATCTGCCGGTATGTAGTCTACACCAAATGTATTCATGATCCTTTCTACCTGGTAAGGTTGTAATACTTGTTCAAAAATGTAGGGGACGGCAAATCTTTGGATACCCACGCATAAAAGCCATGCGCCGACCACTACAATTAATATTCCCTTATCTCTTTTAATACTTCGCCGCATCAGAATCATGGAAATAATTGCAATAACAGTTAATATGATTGCAAGCGTATTTTTTTCAACCAATACTGTAGCTACTACCAATACCGCAAGAGAAAATCCAATGATCAGGTAAACAGGTGGAAGTCCTTCCCTGTACATCGGAATTAAAAATGAGAAATAGACTAACGCAAGCCCGGTTTCATTTTGTAAAATTGAAAAAACTGCCGGTGTCAGCGTAATAGCAGCAGCAATGAGTTGCGATCTGGGTTTTTCAAAATTTGTTTCGGGCCTGGATAAATATTTAGCGAGTGCCAGAGAGGCAAAAATCTTACAGGTTTCAACCGGCTGGAGATTAAAGAATCCCATTGGGATCCAGGACCTGGATCCATTTATATTTTTACCAAGTACAAATGTTGCCAATAAGAGAAGAATACCTAAGACGTAACCCAAATTCGCAGTAGCTGTAAAAAACTTGCTGTCAGTAAGAATAATTATTACAGCAAAAAATAATGAGATGCCGAAGAAGAGAAGTTGTTTTGAATAATTGGTTTTAAGAGTGGTAATATTCTTTACAATGTTTTCATCTGCATGATACTCCACCGAGAAAATGCACAAGATGCCTATGCTCACAAAAATGACATACACCCTAATAAGCACCCAATCAACTCCCTTAGTAATGGCAGCCTCGTTACGCATGATTTTATCGGATTATTCTTCTTTGTTGGAAGACTGTAAAAGCAATTCCTGAGTCGCTTGTTTTCTTATCCTGATTTCTACCCTGAGATGGAGGCATCTTTTCCTCCTTTTTTGTCACACGCCTTTCTTCTAACTGCTCTGTCTCTTTATCCTTTTCAATACGCATCGTGTCTTTAATTGATTTTATATACCCTTTTTCCAATAAATAAGAAGGGTCCTTAGAATGCATAAGGGAATCACGATACCTGATCTCCTGGTTGATACGGGCAGGCATTAAATCTAAATTCGCCAGTTGCTCTACCCTCGCTTTTCTTTGTTCTCCACCAATGGAATCTCTTAAATATTGCTCAATCATCAGGCTGGCAATTGGAGCCGCAGAGGTAGAGCCAAACCCGGCATTCTCACAAATAACAGCAATTGCGATCTGCGGGTTTTCTCTTGGAGCAAATGCGGCGAAAAACGCATGTGACTTTTGTTTTACTCCTTTATAATAATTTTCTACAGTACCAGTTTTGCCACACACCGTTATCCCGGGAACTTTTGCTGCAGCCCCGGTGCCGGTCTCCATTACACCCTGCATACCATTGTGTACCGCATTAAAAAGAGTATCCGGTATAGTTAGTGCCCTGTGTTTTCTCTTAAAAGAATCTAATAATCCAAACTTATCACCATCTTCGATAGAATCTACAAGGTGAGGAGTAATGTACCACCCTTTATTTGCCAGGTAAGCCATCTCGTTTGCCACTTGTATGGGTGTTACCAACACCTCTCCCTGCCCAATACTCACAGAGCGAAATGTACAATAGTTCCAACGACCATCACCGTACATTCTGTCGTACGTTTTGGGTGTGGGTATTAGCCCTGATTTCTCCGATGGGATATCAACTCCCAGCTTATGCCCAAGGCCAAAAGCATACATGTAGTTATCCCAAACCTTCAAACTGCTATCTGTAGAGCCGTACTTACGATTATTTATTACTCGCTGCATTACATTAGCAAAGTAAGTATTACAAGAAACTGTGATAGCTTCTTTCAAATTAAAATTTCCAGGATCCAGACAACCCATTGGCCTGCCACATCCGTAAAATGCACCGGAACAAGAGAATCTTGAAGAAGTTGTGATCACACCTTCCTGTAACCCAATGAGGCCCTGAAGTGTTTTAAAAGTAGAGCCAGGAGAATAATATGCATTCACTGTTCTGTTGATCATTGGCTTTCGCGGATCTAAAAATAATTCACTGAAATGTTTTCTTCGTTCGGAGCCGGTAAGCAATTCCGGTTGGAAAGTAGGGCTACTAACCATTGCCAATACACCGCCAGTCCGGGGATCTATAGCTACAATGGCTCCAATTTTATTTCCCATCAGGTGTTCACCCAGCATTTGCAATTTTATATCAAGGGCCAGGTGCATATTTTGTCCGGGAATGGCGGCAGTATCGTATTTCCCTTTTTCTAATCTATCAGTAAGCCGGTTCTTATTATCTCTTTTCCAAAATTCAATTCCCCGTTGGCCCATCAATACTTTTTCATAACTACGTTCCAAACCGGTTTTTCCTGCATAGTCACCCATCTGGTAGCCATCGCCTTCGTGTCTTTTTAAAAATGAGGAGTCTACTTCAGACAGGTAACCTAAAATGTTGCCTGCAGCATTAAATGGATATGCCCTAACGGGACGCTCCTGTAAATAAAATGCCGGTTCAAATTTGTACATGCTTTCGTTTATTCTCGCAAATTTTTCCTGGGACAAAAGAGCTTCAAAAACTGATGTACGATAACTCCTGTTCTTTATAATAGCCGTAAGTATCCGCTTTTTAAACTCTGCAGTATCAATATCGAGAATGCGGCACAACGCAGTAGTATCAAGATTCATCCCTCTTATCTTGGATGGAGTAACCATTAGGTCATAAATAACTGTGTTTCTCAAAATCGCTCTTCCTTTACGGTCAAACAATATTCCGCGGTCAGGATATACTACCTTCCGGAATTTACCTTGTTCGTCAGCGAGTACAGAATATTTAGTATTCAACACCTGCAAATTGAGTAACTGACCAATAATGATGACCCCCATCACCACAAAGATGATTTTAATAATATTTTTTCTGGATTGGTGAAAAGAAGGCACAGATTACAACCGTTTTGGGCAAATAATGGTAACGAAAAACTCTGCAAAATTAATATCTCTACACGGTATTCGTTTTAAATCTTTGCTTTCGAATGACAATCAGTTCGATGATAAATATTAAGATAAGACTCAGGGCAGAGGTTAACAAAGTTTTTATAATAAAATACAGCAATCCACCCGTTTGTAAGGCCTGCAAAAAAAACAGCAATAAATGATGGATAAATGTGAGTATAGTGAGGTAAGTAAAATAAGGAATGAATCCCATACTCTTAAAAGAAGGCTCGTCATAATTACTTTCAGCACCCTCCTGGGAAATTAGAAGATTTATCAAAAAAGGACGCATGTAAGCGATAACGACGCAGGACGCGGCATGCAAACCATAAGTTTTTGTAAAACAATCAAGGGTAAATCCAATCAAAAAAGCTAAGATCAAAACGGCTTTTCTTCCCATTTTGAATGGCAGCCACAGGATGAATAAATAATATAGATATGGACTTACGAGATAATGAAGAGGTGGAACATTATTTAATACAAATACCTGGAACAAGATGAATAGACAAAACCGGACGATATTTTTTATGAGGGTACTCATTCGTTTTTATTAACTCTCTTTAACAACTCGCCAGATTCTTCTTTTTGCAGATTGTTAATTACATATACATAGTTGAGGTTATAAAAATTTGCTGCAGTTTTTACTCTAACGGTATATGTGCTTGATGCTGGATCGTTAATCACAGAGGAGATAATGCCTATGGTTAATCCAAAAGGGAATTTTTCAGAGTAACCACTTGTGATCACGGTGTCACCTTTAGCAATTTTGACTGCTTTGGAAATATCCTTCAATAAGACCACATTGGGTTCTTTACCATCCCAAACCACACTGCCGGTTTCTCCGCTTTTTTTTAGCTTAGCGCTTACGTTACTTTGAATATTCAGCAAGCTCATCACTACTGTAAAATTGTCACTTACTTCTATGGTAGTGCCCACTACTGCATTATTTATATCAATCACTCCCAGATCTCGTTTCACGTTTTGAGCAGCGCCCCTGTGAATTTGTATAAAATTATTTGGCTGGTTCAATGAATTAGTAACAACCCTCGCCTGCATATATTCAAAACGCCTGGCATATTCAAGGGAATCAATCCTGATGGTATCTATCGCTATATTAGATATGGTATCGGGAATATGGAAATCAGCTCTCAGCTTATTGTATAGCATTTCGTTCGCCTTCACCAAAGAGTCATTTGTTCTTTTCAATTGAAAATAATACTCTACGTTGCTATAGCGCTGATTGATGCTTCCTGTGATTTCGTTCGCGACGCCAGAATAAACCACGTTATGATAACGATTGTACCGAAAAAGCATGAAGAGAGAGATACCCAGAAGAAAAATGAAGAAAATAAAATTGAAATATATCCTTATGAAAATAAAAATGTTGCGCATTGCTGGTTTCTTCAGGCAACTGACTGCCAAGGAGTATTGTCAGGTGAACTTGAAATATACATAAATTTAGCAGAGCGCCGGGGTATTCATGCAAGCGGGGGGGGTTAGCGCATTACAAAGGGATACCGGTCATAATGTTTCAGGGCCAGGCCTGTACCTCTAACCACACTTTTCAGCGGATCATCTGCAATATGAACAGGCAATTTTATTTTGGCAGCCAGTCTTTTGTCGAGCCCCCGCAACAGGGCACCGCCACCAGTAAGGTACATACCCCGGCGATAAATATCCGAAGCCAATTCAGGCGGTGTGGTTTCAAGAGCTTTTAAAATTCCCTCCTCTATCTTAAATATCGATTTATCCAGTGCCTCAGCAATTTCCTGGTAGCTCACCATTATTTGTTTTGGAATTCCGGTCACCAGGTCACGTCCATTCACTGGCATGTCTTCAGGTGGATTATCAATATCCTTCATTGCAGAACCTATTTGAATCTTAATCTGCTCCGCCGTTCTTTCACCAATTAATAAGCTATGATATCGCCTCAGCGCTTCCATTATATCAGCAGTAAATTCATCTCCTGCAATCCTGATAGACTGGTCGCAAACAATACCCGCCAGAGCAATTACCGTAATCCCGGTGGTGCCTCCTCCAATGTCAATGATCATATTTCCGACAGGCTCTTCTACATCTATACCTATACCCAGGGCAGCAGCCATTGGTTCATGCAGGAGGTAAACTTCCTTAGCACCGGCTTGTTCTGCACTGTCTCTCACAGCTCTTTTTTCTACTTCTGTAATACTACTGGGAATACAGATCATCATCCGCCAACTGGGTGGAAACCAGGGTTTCTTCGCATATATCTTTTTGATCATCTCCCGGATCATCAGCTCCGCGGCATTAAAGTCGGCAATTACACCATCTTTCAGGGGCCTTACTGTTCGAATGCTTTCATGAGTTTTCTCATGCATCATCAGGGCTTTCTTACCAACAGCCAGAATGTTTTTGGGATTATTTCTGTCAAGTGCTACAATAGAGGGCTCGTTTACAACGACTACGTCATTATGAATAATCAGGGTGTTTGCAGTGCCAAGGTCAATCGCTATTTCCTGAGTGAAAAAATTAAAAAGGCCCATCTGTGAGGATATGATATTGAAAAATAACTAATGGATGCAAAGTTGTAGGAAATAATTTGAAATTAACAATCCAAATGAAAATTGGTAAATAGCCTGTATTTACCATGTTTCCCGATATACAAACGCGTTACTTTCACGGTGGAATTTGCTAAGGAACAACTAACAATATTGGAGAGAAGTATCTCTGTCACGGGTATTATTCAATGAACTCGTATCCGATATCAGTCCGGTAATACATGCCATCAAAATGGATCTGGTCAAGTATTTCCTTTGAAAGTTGTATTGCCTCAACTAAGTTATCCGCTAATGCCGAAACTGCCAGCACCCTTCCGCCATTGGTAACTATATGGCCATTCCTATTAGTTGTGCCGGCATGAAAAACTTTTACCCCACCTTTTTCGTCAATGTGTTTTATGGCATTTGGATTATTGAGATAACCAAAGTCAATTTCGAAGCCTTTTTCATATTCTAACGGATAGCCACCGCTAACGGCTACAATTGTTGCTGCCGATTTTATATCAATCTCAATTTTTTCCTTATCAAGCTCCTGTTTGGCTGTTGAGATCAACAATTGCATAATATCATTTTTTAATCGTAACAGTACAACTTCGGTTTCAGGATCGCCCATGCGACAGTTATATTCTATCATCACAGGTTCGTCACCCACTTTTATTAAACCAAAAAAGATGAAACCTTTATAGTCAATATTTTCTTTGATCAGGCCCCGGATAGTTGGTTCAATAATTTTCTCTTTTACTTTTGAAAGAAACGTATCACCGGCAAATGGTACGGGACTGATAGCCCCCATGCCCCCTGTATTCAGGCCCAGATCCCCTTCTTGTATTTTTTTATAATCCTTTGCTTCTGGAAGTATCACATAATTTTTGCCATCCGTCAAAACGAAAACGCTTAATTCTATCCCTGCGAGAAATTCCTCGATTATCAATTTTTTTCCAGCCTCACCAAATTTGCTTTTTTGAATCATCAATTCATATTCACTCAGGGCTTCTATATGGTTTTGGCAAATAACAACCCCCTTACCACCGGCAAGTCCATCTGCCTTTAATACAACTGGAAGACTATGTTCCTTTAAATAATTCAACCCGTCTTCATAGGTATTTAGTGTAAATTCCCGATAGCCAGCAGTCTGGATACCATTACGCTTCATGAAGCTTTTTGCAAAGGCCTTACTTCCCTCCAGCTTTGCTCCAAGCATGGAAGGGCCGATAATCATCATTTGTTTTAGCTCCGGATCGTTTTGAAAGAAATCGTAAATACCATTTACTAAAGGTTCTTCAGGTGAAACGAGAACATAATCAATCGCATTTTCGAGACAGGTATTTTTTACTTGTTCAAAATCATTTATACTGATGGGTATGTTTGTGCCAAATTCAGATGTGCCGGCGTTACCAGGGGCGATGAAAAGATGTTCGCAATATGGACTTTGGTTGATCTTCCAACAAAAAGCGTGCGCTCGTCCATCATTTCCCAGGATCAGAATTCTCAAGAATAGATTTTTTGAAAGAGGTTTATAGAGACCACAAGGTATGACTTTCAAAAAAATTTTTTATAAAGCTTTCCGCAAATGCCGGAAATTTTCAAAATGAAATTTCAATATCAGCAATTAAAATTTATCTGTACTTTACAAATCTTTAAAACGGAAACTAAAACTAAAACATGGAAGACCAGTCAACGGTTGTTAACAATGAAGTGATTCAACAGGGCCACCCAAAAGGGTTATATGTTTTATTTGCTACAGAGTTTTGGGAGCGATTCAGCTATTATGGGATGAGGGCAATTTTCGTTTTATTTATGACGAATCAATTATTTTTTGATAAGGCCGATGCAGCAAATATTTATGGTAGCTATACCGGATTAGTTTATTTAACTCCACTCATTGGAGGATATGTTGCCGATCGGTTTTGGGGAAACCGCCGGTCTATTTTTGTCGGAGGAGCTTTAATGGCTTTGGGCCAATTTATATTATTTGCCTGCGCATCCGTTGCTGAACAAGGTGGAGCCGCCGTAGAGGCAAGTTCGGGCCTTTCAGCAACATTACTCTGGACAGGCCTTGCGTTTCTTATTTTTGGGAATGGCTTTTTTAAGCCGAACATTTCTACGATGGTTGGCCAATTGTATCCGGCAAATGACAACAGTAAAAAAGATGCAGCCTATACAATTTTTTATATGGGCATCAATGCCGGGGCGTTTTTAGCGCCACTGATTTGTGGTTATCTCGGGGAAAAGATAGCTTACAAATGGGGCTTCTTTGCCGCTGGCATAGGAATGATAATGAGCCTAATCATTTTCTATCTTACAAAAGATAAATACGTCGTGTCTTCAACAGGTGTGCAGCTGGGGGTAGAGCCAAACAAGGTGATGGATACTTCCGTTTCCGAAACTGGAGAAACGGGATTTAGTACCAGGCAGCTTGTAATTATGGTCGTCTCCATTGTAGCTGCCTATTGTCTCTTGTTTTTTTGGTTAAATGTTGACCTTTGGGGTTCTGCAATTTATGCCCTGACTCTTTGCCTGCCCTTTGCGATCATCACAGACAGATCATTGACCAAAATAGAAAAGTCAAGGTTAACTGTCATCATTATCATCATGCTTTTCGTCATATTTTTCTGGATGTGTTTCGAGCAGGCAGGGGCGTCCCTTACGTTTTTTGCTGATGAACAAACCGACAGGACTATTTTTGGATGGGAAATGCCAGCCAGCTACTTTCAAAGTTTTAATCCGGTCTTCATCGTCATACTTGCACCCGTCTTTGCATCTATGTGGAGTAGGCTGGCAAAAAAAGGTTTAGAGCCCGCTTCCCCCATGAAGCAGGCTATGGGACTTGGCTTTCTTGCGCTTGGGTTTTTATTTATTTCATTCGGCACTACTGATCCTGCCATTAAAGTAAGCGTTATCTGGCTTACGGGATTATATTTTTTACATACAGTGGGCGAATTATTTTTAAGCCCAATAGGTCTTTCCATGGTAAACAAATTAACGCCCGGACGTTTCACTTCATTGATGATGGGTATTTGGTTTATGGCAATTGCCACAGGAAACAAATTGGCCGGCACTATGAGCGCCCTGTATCCTGATCCAAATGCGGAGGGGCCGATGCCTGTATTTCTTGGAGTGACAGTAGATAGCTTGCATACTTATTTCATGATCTTCGTTTGCTTCGCGGGGGCTGCGGCTATCATATTGTTCATACTTTCCTTCAAACTCAGAAAGATGATGCATGGAATAACGTAGGAAGGACGTGGATTAAATAAAGTCCAGGTGCCGATATTGCTTCTTTAAAATCACACTATCATCTGCCTTCAGCCAATTATGCAGTATGGTGGCGTACACCTCTTTGAAATCTAACTGATGCTTAACATCACCTTCCGCCAGGTCGGTTAAGTTGGGTAATTCATTTAGCAGTCCTGTCTTTTTCAATCCGCCACTGATTAAAAACATATTATTGGCTGCCCCATGATCGGTGCCACCACTTGCATTTTGAGCTACTCGTCTTCCAAATTCACTAAAGGTCATTATTGCTACATCCTGAAACCGGTTGTTCTTTTTAAGGTCTTTTACAAAAGCCTCCATTGCATCATTCAGTTCGGTAAAAAGCCGGGCTTGCTGAAACTGCTGGTTTACGTGGGTATCAAAACTGCCAAGGCTTACATAATAAACCCGGGTATTTATATCACTTAAGATCAGAGAAGATATTGTTTTTAGATTTTTTCCTAATTCTGTAGACGGATAAACCTGTGAGGATTGATTCGCCTTACTTTCCTTATAAATATATTCCGCGCTACTGAGCGTTTCACTCAGCGTTTTATATAAATAATCTACAGTTTCTTCACCGCTTTTATGAGTATGATTCAAATCTTTAAAATACTGCTCATTGCTTGTAGCGTAAAGCACTTTCGGATTTTTTACTGCAATGCCTTTTTGGTACTCTCCCTTTAAGGCAATGCTTAAAACATCATCTACTTCAATTGCCTGCGTAGGCATATCGCAGCCATTACATTGTGCGTCCAGGTATCGTCCCAGCCAGCCGGTATATTCATAAGCATCACTGTCAGAAGCCGTTTGCCAAATATCCATACTTCTAAAATGAGACCTGTCAGGATTAGGGTATCCGACAGCATTTAAAATCGCTAACTCCCCTTCATCAAATAAATTTTTTAAGATTTTCAAGGAAGGGTGAACGCCCGCCTCGTCATTTAACGGCAAGGATTTTTCTTTCTTTATACTCAGTCCCGGACGGGATCTGTAATAGATATCGTTCCGAAAAGGAATAACTGTATTCAATCCATCATTACCACCACTCAATTGCAAAACCACCAAAATTTTATTTCCCAGCGGAAGTAATTGACGATTTTCAAAAGCCTTTAGAAACCTGGGCAACAAGAGAGAGGCTGTGGCTAATGAACCTGTTTGTATGAAATCCCGTCGTTTTATTAACATGATTGAAGATTATTATTTGGTAAGAGTGAATCAGCACAACTGATATTCCGGCGTACTCATAATATTTATCATAGAAGTTTCAATGTATGAATCCCTGTCTTTTTCGTCTGCATACTTTTTTGGAATACCCGCGCTGCTTTCCACTTTCACTTGTAGAAGGCTTCCGGCCACAGCATCAAAAAGGTTTGCTCCCGCAATGTCAGCATACATCTTATGAACGGCTGGCCAGTCGGTATGGATCAATAGCCGGCGTCCACGGTATTCCTCATACTGGCTACCCATCATCGTATCATCGTCTCTTTTTGACTGAACTGTTAACTCCTCTTCATCAATTAAAATAAGTGGCATTTTTAACCGTAGCATGAGTGCATTACTATCTATCCAGGTTTTTCCACCAGGCCA
>MWWA01000051.1_pt1 | contig 38618 bp, 41 predicted proteins | sample 1047341 | NCBI WGS metagenome assembly MWWA01 (sample SAMN06349978, study PRJNA376086) | soil metagenome | isolation source: MS5-1 sample Antarctic (ecotone) soil | place: Antarctica | collected 2015-01-13
TAAGCGTTTGTAGTGAACGGTCAATCTCCGTTTTTAATGACTGGTGATGATCAAGTGCCGCATCGGTTTTTTCTGCATTCGTGTTGACAAGTACATCAAGTAAAGTACTTTCCTCTCCTTCCGACAAAGGAGTATCCACACTTACATGTCTTACATTGATACCTAAAGTGGCGGTAACTTCCTCCAGGTCCATGTTCAGCAGTTCTGCAAGTTCTTCGGCAGAAGGTTCTCTTTCAAACTCCTGCTCAAGCTGCGAAAATGCTTTCTGGATCCTGTTGGTCAAACCCACCTTGTTTAAAGGCAAACGAACGATTCTTGCCTGTTCCGCAAGTGCCTGTAAAATCGACTGCCTGATCCACCACACAGCATAAGAAATGAATTTAAAACCCTTGGTCTCATCAAATCTTTGTGCTGCTTTGATCAAACCCAGGTTGCCTTCATTAATCAGATCTGGTAAGGAAAGGCCCTGATTCTGGTACTGCTTTGCAACAGAAACTACAAATCGAAGATTGGCTTTTGTAAGTCGGTCGAGTGCTTTTTGGTCGCCTTGTTTGATTAAACGGGCTAACCTGACTTCTTCTTCCGGGGTAATTAACTCTACTTTCCCTATTTCCTGTAGGTACTTTTCGAGACTTTGAGATTCACGATTGGTAATAGATTTCGTGATCTTCAATTGACGCATGCTCATAGGATTGGTTTTTAATAGATGGTTATTTTAAAGACAATGGTTTAAAATTAGTTTTGGTAAATCCCAAAATATCCATCACAGTTCTGGTTTCTCACCGTCAGCTTCAGCTGAACGATAAATCCAAATTAACAAAAAGGACTATATGAAAAAATTTTTTTTTCAAAAATTTATGATTTTTCATAAAAAATACATGGTTCCCGCTTTAAAATGGGTGTAAAAAAACTTTGAAAGAATGAATATTTTTCTATTATTGCAGCAATTGATACTGATTAACGGTTTAAGATGAGCAAAAAACAACTTTATACGCTTGAATATCCTGTGAGGTGTTCTCCATCCATTCTTTATGAATTTCTTTCTACTTCCTCAGGGCTTCAGGAATGGTTTGCTGATAAAGTGGATGATCAGGATGGAACCTTTTATTTTTCATGGAATGGATCGCAGGATACTGCCGAAGTTTTAGATAGTGAAGAAGATAAATATATCAGGTTTCATTGGTCACACGCCCCAAAAGAAGAATATTTTGAGTTCAGTATCGAAAAATCAGAAGTCACCAACCAAACCATCCTTCTTATAAAAGATTTTGCTGAGAAAAAAGAAATAAAGGACCAGAGCATGCTTTGGGACCACCAGGTAAAGGAACTTTTCCACCGTTTAGGTAATTAATTGATTCAACCGCTTCCAACGCTCAAATAATTGAATTGCTGCAGTTTCCCAGTCATGCAAGGGAAATTTAGCAGCAATTTTTATAAATGGTTTTTCCTCCACTATTGTTTTAAAAATCGGGGTATCGGTGTCTTTGATCATCCTGTAATGCATTGCATCAAAATGGTGCACCCACTGGTCTTCACCTGTACTTACGTAATAGTTTTCCAGGGATATTTCAGGATAAGCATGTATGATGTTGCGCTGATGTGCATCTTTAAAACGGCCGCTGACATGCAGCGTGCTGCTGAAGAAATTGCCCCACCAAAACATGGTCCTTATAAAACAGATCGCACCTTCATCTGCTATTCTCGGGTAGTCAAGAATTACATAAGGAAGGCCTTCATAATTTTCGCCTTTCGATATTTTCGGTGCCACTGAAAAATTTATATGCGATGAAAATTCGGAAACTTCGAGCATTTGTTCCTGAAGGCTTTCCAGCAATTGAATGGCTTTTAACATAATCCTATTTTTTGTTAAGATCAATTCAGCATTGCAAACCATTTCCAACTCAGATGGCGAAAGCCTTATTTTTGTTTCTTCCATTCTTAAAGTTATCATTAAAGGGCTGCGTCCGTGTTCAAAAAATTAGACAAACTTGTGATCAGGTCTTTCATAGGCCCTTTTATTGCCACCTTTTTTGTTACGGTGCTGGTGCTGGTTATGCAATTTTTTTGGCTTTACATTGATGATTTTGTGGGGAAAGGTTTAAGTGTTGGTGTGATCATGGAATTTATATGGTACCAGAGTGCGGTACTGGTACCGCTTGCCCTTCCACTTGCAGTGCTGCTTTCTTCATTGATGACATTTGGAAACCTGGGTGAAACTTATGAACTCATAGCCATCAAATCAGCTGGCATTTCACTACTGCGCTTCATGCGACCCTTATTTTTTGTAACTCTTGTTATATGCGGAATTGCTTTTCTTTTTTCAAACAACATCATTCCTGTTGCCAACCTTAAATCGCGAACCCTCCTTGCAGATATTGTGTATGCAAAACCATCTTTTGATTTGAAAGAAGGCGTGTTTTATGATAAACTGAATGGTTTTGCCATCAAAATTGGAAAAAAAGAGGAAAACGACAGCGTGATCAAAGACATCATCATTTACGAAACCAATAACAGTTACCAGGATAATTTCATTGTAGCAAGAGATGGGATCATGCGGATATCTGAAAACAAAAGATTCATGGAATTTGTTTTGAGAGATGGATGGAGGTATGAAGAGCGGGGAAATGCAGCTTCACAGTCAACAGATTTTATCAGGCTGGGTTTTAAAGAGTATAAAAGACAGTTCGATCTCAGTTCTTTCGGGTTACAGCAAAGAACCGCAGATAGTGTAAATAAAAACAATGCTAGAATGCTCAGTATGCGCCAACTGAACATTGCCATTGATTCCATGCAACGAGCTGCATTATTGGTGAACGGACAAACGGCATCTGAAATGATGAGTAGCCTTCATTTTACAAAATACCTCGATAGTGCCTGGACTTCTTCCGGATCAAATGCAGCTATAAAAAATTTCGATGCAGCCATTCCCGATTCATTGCAACATACCATCAATCAGGTTGTGAACAATAAATTAATGTCCTTAAAGATCAGCAACGATATTGCTGTTTCCCAATACAGGGAAAGACTTCGGGATCTGAGACTGCACCAGATTGAATGGCACAGGAAGATCGCCTTATCGGTCGCCTGTCTTGTACTTTTTCTTATAGGAGCACCTCTTGGTTCCATAATTAGAAAAGGTGGTTTGGGTAGTCCCCTCGTATTTGCAATTCTGTTCTTTATGTTATTTTACTTTACGGGTACTACAGGAGAGAAGTTTTCTAAGGAAGGCACTCTTCAGCCTATTGTGGGTATGTGGATGTCAACAATTTTCCTGGTGCCCGTTGGTGTCTTTCTAACGTACAAAGCTATGCGTGATTCGCAACTCTTCAATAGGGATGCTTATATAAAACTAATAAGGAAATTTAAAGCTGTGCCTGGTCGTAAGCCCGGAGGTTAATCCTAACTTTCAAAAAATTTTTTCTATGGCGCCAACATCAAGAAGAAACTTTATTGGTATAACAGGAAAGGCAGGATTTGCACTGTGTTTCGGATCCTCCTTGCTTAAAGCATGTACAGCAACGTCTCGTATCAGGTCTTCAAAATTTACAACAGGTTTTGAACAGAAACCTTTGCCTTACGCTTACAATGCATTGACTGAAGCCATCGATGCACAAACGATGGAGATCCATTATTCCAAACATGCTGCATCCTATGCATCCAATTTACGTGATGCCGCTGGTGCAGAAGGAGTGGATATGTCAAAACCACTTGAAGATGTTCTGGAAAAGGTCTCTAAATATTCTTCAAAGATGCGCAACAACGCAGGTGGACATTATAATCATGAATTGTTCTGGAATGCCATGTCGCCCTCCGGGAACAATCTATCCGGAACATTGGCTACAGCAATAACAGCAAGCTTTGGATCTTTTGATGCTTTTAAGAACCAGTTTGAAGAAGCTGCGAAAACAAGATTTGGAAGCGGGTGGGCCTGGCTGATCGTCAACAGGGATAAAAGACTGCAAATTACTTCAACACCTAACCAGGACAATCCTTTAATGGATGTGGCTGAATTAAAAGGTTACCCATTACTTGGGCTGGATGTTTGGGAACATGCATATTATTTACGCTACCAGAACCGCAGGCCGGAATACATCACCAACTGGTGGAAAGTGGTGAACTGGAATGCCGTAAGGGATCGGTATGATTCAATAGCATAAATTGCAGAAAAATCATAATTGATCGGTCAGCAGAAAGAAATTGACAATTTGAAATTGCAGCGATGGATTGCTGTTGCTTCCTCAGTGTTGTTGATCGCAAAATTCATTGCTTACTTCTTAACCAATTCTGTTGCTGTATTAACCGATGCCCTTGAAAGTATTGTAAATGTAGTGGCGGGTTTTATCGGTCTTTATAGTTTATATGTTGCAGCAAAACCTCGCGATAAAGACCATCCCTACGGCCATGGAAAAGCAGAATTTATTTCAGCAGCAGTTGAAGGTACCCTTGTACTTTCTGCAGGTTTGCTGATCATCTATTCTGCCATTGCTAACCTGCTCTTTCCTCAGCCAATACAAAAAATACAAACCGGTATCTATTTAATTGCTGCTTCAGCAGTAGTTAACTGGATGCTAGGTTATATTTCCCTGAGGCAGGGCAAAAAAAATAATTCACTGGCCCTGATCGCCAGCGGCAAACACCTTCAAACAGATACCTATTCCACCATCGCCATCATTATTGGTTTGCTGATCATCTCTTTTACCGGTTGGTTATGGATCGACAGCCTGGTTGCCCTCATTTTTGGAGTGTACATCATCTTTACCGGTTATAAAATCATCAGGGCATCTCTTGCCGGAATCATGGACGAAGCAGATATGATCCTGCTGAATAAAATGGTAAACCTTATTGATAAAAACAGGCGTGAAAACTGGGTGGACCTCCACAACCTACGGGTAATCAAGTACGGCAATGTATTGCATGTTGATTGTCATCTTACAGTACCTTGGTATTTTAATGTAAACCAGGCGCACAGTGAAGTGGATGAACTGGCTAAACTGATCAGGGCCGAGTATGGTGAAACGCTTGAACTCTTTGTACACGGCGATGGTTGCATGTACTTTCAGTGCCATATCTGCAGTAAACAGGATTGCCCTGTACGCCAGCATGAATTGAAACAACGCGTTCCATGGACGGTAGATAATATTTTACAAAACGAAAAACATAGTTTAAAGAATACAAAATGAAAACAACAACTACATGGAAGTCCGGCCAGGCTTATGACAGCTTTCAATCTGGTGCAAAGATTGAGATAGATTCAAAGAATGGGTTTGGCCCTAAAGCCTTATTGTTATCCGGACTTGCAGGGTGCAGTGGTATTGATGTTGTGGAGATACTTGAAAAAATGCGCGTGCCATTTTCCGGACTTTCTATAGATGCGGAAGCGGAACAAACTGAAGACCTGCCCAAAGTATTTAAAACCATTCACCTCACTTTTCATGTTAAGGTTGATAAAGATCAGGAAGATAAAGTGAGAAAAGCAATAGATTTGTCTCTCGAAAAATATTGCGGGGTTGCTGCTATGTTAAGAAAGAATTCATCTATTGAATACACCCTGAAGATTGAATGATATCATTAACATTAATAAACATTTTTATGAGATTAAGACTTGGCGACCAGGCCCCCAACTTCCAGGCGAAAACAACGGAAGGTCCAATTGACTTTTATGAATTTCTCGGCGACAGCTGGGGAATTTTATTTTCCCATCCAGCCGATTATACGCCTGTTTGTACAACTGAACTTGGTAAAACAGCGTTATTAAAACAAGCATTTGAAAAACGCAATGTAAAAGCGTTGGCACTTAGTGTTGATCCTCTTGATAAGCACTTTGGTTGGAAACAGGATATTAATGAAACCCAGAATTGTGAAGTTGATTTCCCGATTATTGCGGATGAAGACAGAACCATTGCAGGATTGTATGATATGATTCATCCAAATGCTTCAGCTACAGCTACGGTGCGATCACTCTTTGTTATCGGCCCTGATAAAACCATTAAACTTATGATCACCTACCCTGCATCAACCGGGAGAAATTTCAACGAGGTTTTAAGGGTCATTGATTCATTACAATTAACAGCAAAATTCAGTGTGGCCACACCTGCCAACTGGGAAAACGGCGAGGATGTAATTGTAGTTCCATCCATATCCACCGAAGACGCTGAAAAAAAATTTCCTAAAGGATTAAACATTGTAAAGCCTTATCTGAGGTACACACCCGTTCCTGAATGATTTTATTCAGGCATGGACCTTTGATCCGTGCCTGTCTTTATCCACTTACTTAATTGCTGTAAAATCGCTTTTAAATCTTTGGGAAGCGGTGCTTCAAATCTGTAAGGTTTATTTCCAGGACCCATGAAGCTCAATTCCGAAGCGTGTAATGCAAGCCGGTTCAATACAGGTCGCTCTTCCTCTTCCTCTTTGGATAATTTATACCTGCTTTTTATTTGAGAAATAAATACAGGTTTTCCCTCACCATAAGAGGCATCACAGGCGATAGGATGTCCAAGATGTTTCATATGCACCCTGATCTGGTGTGTTCTCCCGGTATGGATCTGGAAGCGCATCCATGAAAAAATTCTGAATGAATTTTCTACCTGGTAATCGGTAATGCTTTCTTTTCCTTTTCGGTGTACCGTCATTAATCCTTTTTTAAATGGATGTTCTGCAATGGGTTCATTTATGGTTCCCGCATCCACCGGAGGTACACCCAGCACAAGCCCATGGTAAAATTTTTGAGTTTCCCTTTTTTCAAAAAGGAGGGATAGATGCCTGTGCATCTTTTCATTTTTTGCAAACACAACGATGCCACTGGTATCACGGTCGAGGCGATGAACCGTATAGATCTCACCATACGTGCGTAAAAGAATTTCTTTTAGTGAATTGCCTTTTCCTTCGCGGTCCGGAATTGAAAGCAGGCCTGAAGGTTTATTTACAGCAATAAGATCTTCATCTGAATAAATGATCTGTTCTTCTATTTTCATTGCAGCATAATTGGGAAGAGGATTATTTTTTTCCTTTCTTGAAAAATTTAAGATCACGCACTTCTTTCTCGTTCAGGTAACGCCATTTTCCACGGTTCACATTCTTTTTTGTAAGACCGGCAAAGCTCACCCTGTCAAGACCTTTGACATCATATTTAAAATGTTCGAAAATTCTTCTTACGATCCGGTTCCTGCCACTGTGTAATTCAACACCGATTTGTTTTTTATCCTGCGCATCGGTATAGGCCAGTACATCCACTTTTGCAATCCCATCTTCCAGAGGAACGCCTTTTAAAATTTCATCAAAATCTTTTTTGGCTAATGGTCTGTCTAGCGTTACGGCATAAATTTTCCGGATCTCATTGCTCGGATGGGTAAGCATTTGCGAAAGATCGCCGTCATTTGTCATTAACAAAACACCGGAAGTGTTCCTGTCCAGCCTGCCAACCGGGTAAATCCTTTCTGTTGTGGCATGTTTAATAATATCAAGAACGGTTTTTCTTTGTTGCGGATCATCTGTAGTTGTAATATAGTCCTTGGGCTTGTTGATCAGAATGTATACGAGTTCTATAACTGGCGTAATCTTTTTTCCGGAAACAGTTACACTGTCATTTGGAGCAATTTTAAAACCTGGTTCCGAAATGATTTCATTATTCACACGCACTTTTCCTCCCTTCACCAGTTCCACGGCATCTCTCCTGGAGCAGAGCCCGCAATGGGCAATGTATTTGTTCAAAGGCATGGAAGACGTGTCTGCCTTTTTTAGGATGGAAGGTCTTCCTGTTGGCGTTTTACCATTTGTGCCCGAAGAAGGAGGACCCTGGGCGGCGCGTTTTTTAGCCTGGAATTTTTCTGTGAGTTCTTTTTTAAATTTCCTTTTCTCCTGCTTAAAATGTTCTTTTTTGGCTGCCCCTTTCTTCTCGGTGGACATGAATTTTTCAAATCCCGCTCGTTTTTTCATTTGACAAAATTAAAAAAGACTGTGGCAACACAGTCTTTTTCTTTATGGAAGATAATGGCTTGCCTTATTTAGTGTTCCTGTTTTGCTTTTGAGCACCCTTTTTTTTCCTGCTTTCCATTTTTTGGATCTGCTCCTGTGTAAGAATCGATTTCATCTGTTCTTTCTGAGCATTTTTCAGTGATTCCATCTCTGCTTTTTTCTGCTCCTGGCTTAATGCCTGGTTATTTCGAATGCCTTCATGTTTTGCTTTAAAATCTGAACGCAATTGCTGCATTTTTTGCTGTTGATCCTGGGTAAGATTCAAGTCCTGATGAAAATTTCCCGCACGGGCCTTGCCCTGGCTTCCATTTTTTCTGAAATTTCCGGTGGCTTTTCTTTCTTCTATCATTTTCTGAGCCTGTAGCTTTTGTTCGGGTGTAAGTACTGCCTCAGCTTGGGACTTGTATTTTTTGTGGAGTTCAGCTCTTTGAGCTTTTTGCTGGTCTGCCGTTAAAGAACTGTTGCTTTTAAGCGCCTGCAATTCTGTTTTGTGTCTTTCACGGATGGCCTGTAATTGGGTTTTTTGTTCTGCCGACAGGTTTAATTTTTCATAAGATCCGCCGCGCATTTTGTTTTCCTTATTGCCTTTTTTATGTGCTTTTTCAGCAGTTTGTGCTTGTGCAGTTCCTATCGATAAGGCAAGGATCAGCGCACTTGTAATAATTTTTTTCATAGCTTTTTTTCGTTTTTTAAATTGATGGTATACAGACGGAACCTTACAACAGGAGTTTAATGCGGGGGCGTTTATTTAGGTTAATTACCGTTAAGAGGTAAATGATCTGGATTATTCATCAGCCAAACCTGATTTATTGGCCAGTTGGCCGCATGCAGCATCAATATCTTTCCCGCGGCTCCGTCTCAGCCTGGCGTTTACCTTGTTTTTTTCCAGGTAAGCCATAAATTTTTCAACTTTCTCCTCTGAGGGCTTTTCAAATCGTGCAAATTCTATCGGATTGTATTCAATGATATTTACAAGATCTGCAGGAACCTGCCTGTAAATTTTGATCAATTCATCGGCATCCTGTATGCTATCATTAAAATCTTTAAACAAAATGAATTCTAAAGTGATCTCGTTTTTGGTCATTTTATAAAAATGGTTCAAAGCATCCACCAGGGCACTCAAATTATTGGTTTCATTAATGGGCATGATCTCATTTCGTTTCTTATCATTACCAGCATGAAGGGAAAGGGCCAGTTTAAAACGCACTTTATCATCACCCAGTTGCCTGATCATTTTTGCTACTCCTGCTGTTGAAACTGTAATTCTCCTGGGGCTCATGGCCAATCCATCTTCAGCCGTTATCCTTTCAATAGCTTTCAAAACATTTTTATAATTCAATAATGGTTCGCCCATTCCCATAAAAACAATGTTGGACAGCTTTTTCCCATACGTCCGTTCACTTTGCTGGTTGATCAGCACCACCTCATCGTATATTTCATCAAAATCCAGGTTGCGTTTGCGTTCCATGTAACCCGTAGCACAAAACCTGCAACTCAGCGAACAACCAATCTGGGAGGAAACACAGGCGGTATTCCGGTTTTCTGTAGGGATCAATACACCTTCACATAAATGACCTTCATGGGTTTTAAATCGGGATTTGATCGTCCCGTCAGAACTGTATTGCGTTGCATCCAGCGCAATTACCGGAAGAAAGAAATGTTCACCAAGCAATTGCCTGGTTTCTTTGCTTAGGTTCGTCATATCTGCAAATGACTGGGCATGTTTTTGCCAAAGCCATTCCCATACCTGCCTGGCCCTGAATTTTTTTTCTCCGAGCGTTTCAAAAAACTGTTCAAGTTCTGTAAGCGATAACTGCCTGATATTCCTGTTTTTCTGAATTATATTGGCTGATTGCACACCCATGCAGCAAAGATAACCCAACCGGAAGGAGGAATTGTGCTGAAACAGTATCTTGCAAGCCTTTTAACAAGGAGCCAATCCGGAACAGTTTATTATAAGTATGAGAGATGTTTTTGTTATTGATGCCATTCGCACCCCCATTGGAAAATATGGTGGCACTTTAAGCAGGGTGCGCCCCGATGATCTACTCGCACACGTATTGAAAGAACTGCTGAAAAGAAATCCTGCTATAGATCCAGTCGACATTGAGGATGTTATTGCAGGTGATGCTAACCAGGCAGGTGAAGATAACCGTAATGTTGCGCGTATGGCCTCCCTGCTGGCAGGTTTTCCGGTAACCATTCCGGGAAATACGGTGAACAGGCTTTGTGCTTCCGGCTTGCAGGCTATTATGGATGGATCAAGGCAGATCATGTGTGAAGATGCAGAGCTGATCATTGCCTGCGGAGTTGAAAGTATGAGCCGTGCACCATTTGTCATCTCCAAAGCAACCGATCCGTTTCAAAGAACTACAGAAATTGTAGATACCACCCTGGGATGGAGATTTATCAATGATAAATTAAGATCCCTGCATTACCCTTACAGTATGGGGGAAACAGCTGAAAACGTTGCGAAGCAATGGAATGTCAGCAGGGATCAGCAGGATGCTTTTGCCTTATCATCCCAACAAAAATATTTTTCTGCCCTCGAAGCCGGAAAGTGGAAGGATGAAATAATCCCTGTTGAAGTGGAAGGTGCAAAAGGTGCTGTTTCCGTTGTTCATAAGGATGAACATCCCCGACAAACGACACTGGAAAAACTGGGATCTTTAAAACCTGCCTTTGTAAAAGACGGAACCGTAACGGCAGGAAATGCTGCAGGATTAAATGATGGAGCTGCTGCCATGTTACTGGCCAGCGGAGAAGCGGTAAAAAAATACAATCTGAAACCTCTGGCAAAAATCGTTTCCATGGCTGTTGCCGGAGTGGATCCTGCCATAATGGGGATCGGGCCTGTTCCTGCTACCCAAAAGGCGTTAAGAAGGGCAAGCCTTTCGATTGCAAATATGGACCTGGTAGAGCTGAACGAGGCGTTTGCATCGCAGGTATTAGCCTGTATTCATGACCTTGGGCTCGACATAAACAGGGTGAACGTCAATGGAGGATCCATTGCACTGGGGCATCCATTAGGTTGTAGCGGCGTTAGGTTATCCACTACCCTGGTTCATGAATTGAAAAGAAGTAATTTAAAATATGGCCTGGCTACTATGTGTGTTGGGGTGGGGCAGGGCGCTGCAGTTATTTTCGAACGATGCTGACCCTAGTATAATTTTTGAATGAAATCATCGAATGAAAAAAATCCTCCTGTTCTGTATTTTAAGTTCTTTATTGGCATCCTGTTTTTTGATGAATCCTTACAGAACTGAACATTTTACATTTTCAAAAAATGGAACGGAGCATACGGTTCCATTTGTAGTCCCTAAAGGGTATAATAAAAAATGGACCTCGGTTGACGCAGCAGGAAATACGATACTGACTTATACCTATAGAAGCGGACCCGTTTTTTATCTGTCTTACATGGCTGATACCGCTTCCGAAATGCAGCCCATTGTTTTGCAGGAAAACCTTCCACTTCAAAGCTTAACTTCAGGCGCCATCATATACAAAGGTATGGATGAGAATATGCTGTATTTCCGGGAGATCAGGCAAAACAATTACAGAATGGGATACCGGTTTGTTAATGGAGATCAGGAATATAAATTTGATTCTGCAACCAATTATATGGTGGTCTGGCCAATAGAAAAACCTAAGCTTTAACAAGGAAATCTCCAAGTTCAGCAAAACCAATTTTATCCTGTTTGCCTGTTTTAATATTCTTAACGGTACAGATATTTTCCTCAAGTTCAGTTGAACCAATGATTACAACGTAAGGAATATTTTTTTTCTCTGCGTATTTAAATTGTTTATCAAACTTCGCCTGTTCATGAAAAAGTTCGCAGGCAATTCCCTTTTTTCTTAATTCTTTGGCAAGGCTAAATGATGCAAGGATTTCAGCTGCTCCTAAATTAAAGAACAACACTTTCGATCCCACTTCAACCGAATCAGGAAACAGTTGTAATTCTTCCATAACATCATAGATCCTGTCCACTCCAAAGGAGATGCCCGCCCCTGGAATTCCTTCAACACCAAATGTCCCGGTAAGGTCATCGTATCTTCCACCTCCCCCAATAGAACCTATTGTAACAGTGCTGGGCGCTTTTACTTCAAATATGACTCCGGTATAGTAATTCAGTCCTCTGGCAAGTGTAAGGTCCACAAGCAGCGTTGAGCGATCATTTGAGCTGCGCATTTTTTCGTTTACCTGGAGCAGGTATTCAATTTCCTCAATACCTTCACCTGCCTGGCTGGAGGATGGTAAGAGTGTCTTTAAGGCAATTAATTTTTCATTATTGCTTCCTGTTAACGATAAGTATTTTTCAATGGTGTCTATTTGATCGCTACTCAATCCTCTTTGTAACAACTCCTCCTTTACTTTATCAGGCCCAATTTTATCCAGTTTGTCAATAGCTATGGTAATGGGTGTAAGCTGGTGCTGTCCACCGCATTGTTCTGCCAGTGCAGATAGTATTTTGCGTGAATTGATCCTGATTTCACAACCCTGAATATTCAGTTTGAAAAATACTTCCTGGTAAATAGAAATGAATTCTGCTTCATTGATCAGGGACCTGCTTCCTGCTACATCTGCATCACACTGGTAGAACTCCCTGTAACGTCCTTTCTGTGGTCTGTCGGCACGCCATACCGGCTGTATCTGGTAACGTTTGAATGGCATGACCAACACGCCATGGTTCATTGCAATAAATCTTGCAAAGGGGATGGTAAGATCATATTTTAATGCCCGCTCTGTAAGTTCCTTTACATTTTTACCCGAAAGCAGTTTTTCAAATCCTTCACGAGCCGTAACTTCTTTTGCAGGGTGGTCCAAACCATTGTTGAGAACTTTGAAAATTAATTTATCTCCTTCCTCTCCGTATTTTCCCATTAAAGTTTCCAATTGCTCCATCGCCGGTGTTTCAAGAGGCTGAAATCCATATAACTCAAAAACCGACTGAATGCTTTGAAGAATATATTGTCTTTTTCTTACTATTTCAGGTCCAAAATCCCGGGTGCCCTGTGGTAGTGAAGGTTTTACAATGTTGGTTTTTGGTTTTTGTTTTTCTTCTTTTGCCATTGGGCGTAAAGGTAACTGAATGAAAATTTATTAATGCGCTTACTGATGCTTGTATTTGCTGATAATCTGGTTACAGGTTTTTTCAATCAGTTTAAAAACTTCATGATACCCGGGTTCGGGTCCATACCAGGGGTCAGGCACCGATTGATGCGTTCCCGGATGCAATTCATTTAAAAACAATTCCGCTTTCGCAGGATCAAATTTTTCCTTTGCAATGGCATGCATTTCTTCCAGTACATCATCTGCCATTGCATACAGCTTATCATAATTGTCAAAATCATTCCTGGTAAATCTTCTGGCTCTTTGATCACATATATCGATATGATTCAGCCTGGCTACCTTCTGCGATAAATGATGCGGAGCTTCACCAACATGGTATCCATTTGTTCCGGCACTATCTATCTGCCAGTTCAGTCCTTCCATTTTTGCTTTATGCTTCAGTATACCTTCAGCTAATGGACTTCTGCAAATATTCCCAAGACAAACCATCAATATTTTCATGAAATAGATTTGCCGCAAATTTAGTTATTGAAGGCATTTGCATTTTACAGGGGAAAACAATTCATTAATTAATTTAATTTCTATGGAATCATTCGGGTCGGGGCATCCAAATGAAAATTTAAACCATGACCAGCAATGAATTTCTTAAAGCGGACCTGCTAGACATTGTGTTTGATCATCGTAACAAATCTTATGGTGCATACGCATTGCGAAAATCTTACGAAAAGCGGTTAGGTATTTCCCTGTTTTTTGCCATAGCATTCATAGGGGCATTGATTTTTCTGATGATTCCTGAAAAAAACAATTTGAAGTCATTCCTGCCAGTAAAACCTGATGTTATTATACGTGAACTTATCGTTCCTGTTGCACGGCCTGTTCCGCAACCCCCACTTCAAAGACAAAATACTGTTCAGAAGGCATCGCAGGCAGATTATAACAGCATCAAATTGGTGAAGGCAGTTCATCCTTTTAAAGAAATGTTGACGATATCCGAAATGGAGCACCGGGCTATTGGTAATGTAAATTTTGATGGAACTCCGCTTACTGGTCTTCAGAATATTATTGATGATCTTCCTATAGGTATGGAAAGTGGTACAGGCCCAACCAGCCAGAATCCGGAACCAGGCAACGCATTCGTTACTGTTGAAATGCAACCGGAATTTCCTGGTGGGAAGGCTGCGTGGTTAAATTTTTTAAGCCGGCACCTGCAGGTGCCCGGTGATCTGAATGAAGGCCAAAAGATTTCTGTAATGGTACGTTTCCTTGTAGATGCCAATGGTGATGTAAACACCTTCAGCATTCTACAATCAGGAGGAAAGGCATTTGATGCGGAAGTCATACGGGTATTAAAGAAAATGCCGAAATGGAAACCTGCAATTCAAAATGGGCGACCAGTTGCGGTATCTTTTTCGCAACCAGTAACTTTTGTAGGAGTGGAAAAGTAAAAAGATTTAAATTGCTCATCCCAAAATCAGTTAATGATAAGAGATCAACAAAACCGACAAAGACCCGGAACCCATGGATTGAGGTCCATGATGGATATGGTTATGGGTACGTTGATCGTATTGATTGGGGTTTATTTTCTGGTTTATGAAAAAATGGAGATCAATGTATTCAGAAAAGAGCCATCTCCTGTTCTTGATGTGGTGGTAGGCCTGGTTTTTATATTGTATGGAGGCTGGAGAATTTACAGGGGATATAAAAAGATATATTAATGAAGGGAGCAGTGATCTGGATATATATTTTTTCTCTTTTGATGGCATCTCCTGGTTGTAGTAACGGAAATGACGAACCGACTGATAAATTCAATTCCGGTACCATTCATATAAGTTGTGATGAGTCATTCAAGCCTGTGATCGATGCACAAATCCAGGTGTATACCGCAGATTACCCGGATGCTAATATTATTGTTCATTACAAGCCCGAAGCGGAGTGTCTCCGGGACTTTTATACCGACAGCATCCGGCTGGTGATTGCTACCCGGGGATTTACCGACGGAGAACGTGTTAAAATCCTGGATTCAACCGGTATTGGACCGGATAAATTTACGGTTGCACGGGACGCCATTGCCGTTATTGTGCATCCCGGTGCAAAAGATTCTTTTTTTACCATCCAGGAAATCAGGGATCTGGTGACGGGAAAGCATAAAAAAAATCTAATTCCTGTGTTTGACGGTCTTAGCGCAACAAGTACGGTTCGATTTATGCTTGATTCGGTGCTGCAGGGTGAAAACTTGGGTCCAAATGTCGTGGCAGCTCAATCAAGCGAAGCTGTAATCGAATATGTTTCCAAAGTTCCAAATGCAGTAGGATTTATTGGAGTGAGCTGGGTGGCAAATAAAGAAGACACTACCCAAAGAACTTTTTTAAAAAAAATCAGGATCGCACACCTGGAAAGTACCGATAGTTCGGATGCTTATGTTCAACCGGTTCAATATCTTATCTATACAAATAGTTATCCATTGATCAGGGATCTGGTGTACGTAGTTAAGGAAAACCACCAGGGGCTTGGAAAAGGATTTGGGAATTTTTTAAAGAGCGAAAGAGGGCAGTTAATTTTCAGAAGAGCTTATCTTCAGCCTGTTATAAGGCCTTTCTATATTAGAAATGCTGAACTTGAAGAAGAATATTAACAACTAAAGAGTAAACGTTAGCAGGAAATTTATAATCTTAAAAAAAAGTATAAAAATGATGAAATCAGCTATTGTTTTATTTATTGCTGCTTTTCTGACTATTGGCGCAACAGCTCAGAATATTCAGGAAGGAGTAAATAATCTTTACGCCGAACGATACCAGAGTGCCCAGTCTGTTTTTGAAAAATTATTGGCTGCTAACCCTAACAATATTGATGCAGTTTATTGGCTGGGTCAAACCCATATCGCTCAGAATAATATTTTGGCTGCAAAAGGGATTTATGAAAAAGCCCTTTCTACAAATGGGAATGCACCGCTTTTACTGGTTGGAATTGGACATGTTGACCTTCTTGAAGGCAGAAAGCCCGAAGCGCGTCAGCGTTTTGAGTCTGCCCTTACAGCCAGCAAGGGACGTAAAGGCAATGACCCTACTATTTTAAATTCAGTGGGTCGCGCTAATGTGAATGCCTACACAGATAAAAGCAAACTTGGAGATCTTGACTATGGAATAGCAAAATTGAATGAAGCAGCACAGCTGGCTCCAAATAATCCAGAGATCTTCCTGAATCTCGGCAATGCCTACAGGAAAAAGCACAATGGTAGTGAAGCGGTACAGGCTTACAGGAAAGCTGTAAATTTTGCTCCAGCGCTTTACCGTACAGCCATGTTATATAAAACCCAGACCAATTACAGGCAGCCGGATGCATGGTCAGTTGTTTTGGATAACCTGAACAATGCAATCACAGCAGATCCAAGGTTTGCGCCAGCTTACGAAGAATTGTATTACTATAATCTTCTTGCAAAAAAAGATTTTGCTACAGCAGAAGGATTTGCTAATAAATACATTACAAGTTCAGATCAAAGCCCGGAAAATGATTACCTCCGCGCACAAACCCTTTTCGTACAGAATAAATTTACCGAAGCCATTAACATTGGTAAGGATATCATTACTCAAACGAATAATAACCCAAGGCCCAGAGTTTACCGACTGATGGTATACAGTTACCTCGGTTCAAAAGATACAACAACAGCCTGTCAGTTTTCAAATGAGTTTTTTGCGAAAGCAGACGAAGAAGAGATTCTAGGACAGGATTACCTTGCGCAGGCAAGTAGCTGTGGAAAAGGAAACCCTGAACTTTTAAGATCTGCTATTATTAAAGCAGTATCCATGGACAGCGTCCTTTCCCGCCAGGTAGGAATGCTGAATGATGCTGCCAAAGATGCTAAAGCAGCAGGACAACGTTTGCTTGAAGCAGAATTGAATGTGATTTCTTACCGTTTAAGAGATACTCAGGTCAATCATACAGAGTTGATCAATGATATTTCACTCCCCTACTTTTTTGGCGGTGATTATGAAAGAGCAGACAGCGCGGCCAAACAATATATAGCAGTTGCCCCAGACAGCATTTATGGGCATTACTGGAGTGCACTTGCGTTGGAAAGACTGGATCCTGAAATGGAAAAAGGACTTGCAATGCCTGCTTACCAGAAGGTGCTGGATATCTCCATGATCGACAAGGAAAGGCACAGAAGCCAGGGAGTAAGAGCAGCGCAGTTGCTGGCGATCTATAGTTTTAATATTAAAAATGATAAAACGGCAGCAATGGAGTTTACAAAAAAAGGATTGGAATTCGATCCTGAAAATGCGAACCTGCTGAATATTAAAAATACGCTTGAGGCGCAGTCAAAGTCAAACAGTACCGCTAAGCCAGCACCCAAAACACCAGTTAAGAAAGGATAATCTTTTCATTAAATATGTAAGCCTCCTGAGTGGAGGCTTTTTTTATGCCCGAATATTAACGGGAAGATTAATGGCTGTGGCTTATTTTTGCCTGCCATTTTAAACTTATGATTCATTTTTTACAAGGTGATCTTATTAGAAATGTTCAGGATGTAAACTCAGCAGGGAGTTATCTGCCTGTGATCATTCAACTGTTATTTGTAGCTGGAATGATCGGCAGTTTAATGATCCTTACCCATATGCTGGGACCAAAGCGGAAAACTGCAGATAAACTGGCCACTTTTGCCAGCGGTATAGCCAGCCATGGCGAAGCCAGGGAGCCAATGGCCATCAAGTATTTTTTAGTTGCCATTCTTTTTGTTCTTTTTGATGTGGAAGTCATCTTTTTTTATCCTTATGCGGTAAACTTTAAAGCATTAGGTTGGAGTGGTTTTTGGGCTGTTCTGATGTTTGTGGGGTTCTTTTTAAGCGGATTTATTTACGTGATCAAGAAAGGCGCCCTCCAATGGGAAGATTAAATAACTGAGGTCCCTGGATCTCACTAAATTTTAAATTATGGCGCGTCCGGTTTCATATAATATTAAACAAAAGCCACTCGAAAAGGATATCAGTCTGGTTGAAATGCCAGAAGGTTACCAGGGCGAAGGTTTTTTTGCTTCAAAACTCGGTGATGTAGTAGGATTGGCGAGAAGGAATTCTATATGGCCATTGCCATTTGCCACCTCTTGTTGCGGAATTGAATTTATGGCCACCATGGCTTCTCATTATGACCTGGCCAGGTTTGGATCTGAACGTGTGGGATTTTCGCCACGTCAGTGCGATCTTTTAATGGTTATGGGAACCATCGCCAAAAAGATGGCTCCAGTAGTAAAGCAGGTTTACCTCCAAATGGCTGAGCCAAGATGGGTAATGGCCGTTGGTGCCTGTGCCTGCAGCGGAGGCATTTTTGACAGCTACAGTGTATTGCAGGGCATTGACCAGGTAGTTCCGGTTGATGTTTATGTTCCAGGTTGTCCCCCCAGACCTGAAGCGATAATCGATGGATTTATGAAGGTGCAGGACCTGGTGGGTAATGAGGAATTAAGGAGAAGGAACAGCGAGCATTACAGATTATTATTGGAAAGTTATGGTATTCAATAAGCTGCCGAAAGATTGACTTAAGCAATAAACATGGGATTATCGAACGATTTGATTCAGCAAAAGCTGGAAGAGCGATTTAAGGACGTTGTTTTGCAAACAGAAACTTCCTACGATATGCTTTCGGTTGAAGTAGCTGCACCTGAAATCTTAAATGTGCTGCAGTTTCTTTTTGATGATCAGGAGCTGAAATTCAGGTTTCTTACCGATCTCACTGCAGTTCATTATCCTGCATTTAAGGACAGGGAACTGGCGGTGGTGTATCATCTTCATAATCTTGTAGATAATTGCCGCATCAGAATCAAGGTCTTTGTTCCTGTACAACAACCTGATGTTCCGAGTGCAGTCAATATTTTTTCTGCAGCTAACTGGCTTGAAAGGGAAACCTATGATTTCTTCGGAATTAATTTTACCGGCCATCCTAACCTTATCAGGATCCAGAATGTTGAAGAAATGGATTATTTCCCTTTGAGGAAAGAATTTCCTTTGGAGGATCAGACGAGGATAGACAAAGACGATGAAATGTTTGGAAGGGGGGGAAATTTTGATTTCGGCAACAGGCAGTCTGATGGTTCTCCAACGCAGATCCCTGAAAGCACTGGTGGAAACACACAATAAAATTTATCTATGCACTTATCTGCCGGGTATCAAGGCATTTGAGTTAAAATAAAAGCGGGTTTAGTAAATGTCAACAACAACAGATACTGCATTTCAGGAAGCCAATTTAGGATCGGGAACTACAACGACATTAAATCTTGGCCCAACACATCCTGCAACCCATGGCGTGTTTCAGAATATCCTCGAACTCGATGGCGAGCGTATTGTTTCAGCTGAACAAACTATTGGATACATACACAGGGCATTTGAAAAAATTGCAGAAAGACGACCGCTTTACCAGATCACCCCACTGACCGACAGGTTGAACTATTGTTCTGCTCCTATCAATAATATGGGGTGGCACCTTACCTGCGAAAAATTGCTGGGCATTCAAACGCCTAAACGCGTCGATTATCTCCGTGTGATCATTATGGAACTGGCCAGGATAGCCGATCACCTGATCTGCAACTCTATTGTTGGTGTGGATACAGGGGCCTATACGGGGTTCCTTTACGTAATGCAATACCGGGAATTGATTTACGAGATCTGGGAAGAAGTTTGTGGTTCCAGGCTTACAACGAGTATTGGAAGGATCGGTGGCTTTGAAAGAGATTTTAATGACATCGCCTTTACAAAACTGGAACGTTTCCTTAAAGAGTACCCGGCTGTACTAAAGGAATTCGAAAATCTTTTCAGTCGTAACCGCATATTTATGGAACGCACCATTGGTGCCGGTCCGATAACGGCTGAAAGAGCGCTGAATTATGGATTTACCGGGCCGAATTTAAGAGCCGCCGGCGTTGACTATGATGTGCGGGTTCATACACCTTACAGCAGTTACCAGGATTTTGATTTTGAAATTCCAACCGGTACTACCGGCGATTGTTATGACCGTTTTCTTGTGCGTAACCAGGAAATGTATCAATCACTGAATATCATCACACAGGCCTACAGGAAGATCCAGGATATGAAGGGCGAAGAGGCAACTATTTTTCATGCAGATATTCCTGAATATTATCTTCCGGAGAAGAAAGATGTTTACACAAAAATGGAAGCCCTGATCTATCACTTCAAAATCGTTATGGGGGAAGTAGAAATTCCTCCGGGTGAAGTGTATAGCAGTGTAGAAGGTGGAAATGGTGAACTAGGTTTTTATATCATCAGCGATGGTGGAAGAACGCCCTACAGGCTGCACTTCCGCCGCCCTTGTTTTATTTATTACCAGGCCTTTGAAGAACTGGTTAAAGGAAGTATGCTTGCAGATGCCATCATTGTTTTATCATCACTGAACCTGATTGCAGGTGAAATGGATGGATAAAAGCGGACAGATAAATTTGATTTTAATGAAGTTTTCAGAACAAAAAATTCAAAAGGTAAAGGAAATCATTGCACGCTTTCCGGAAGGCAAACACAAAAGCGCCTTAATTCCTGTGCTTCATATTGCACAGGAAGAAAATGGTGGCTGGCTAAGCGTTGAAGCAATGGATCATGTAGCTGAATTGTTACAGATAAAACCAATTGAAGTGTATGAAGTGGCTACTTTCTACAGCATGTATAATCTTAAACCTGTGGGAAAATTTCTTTTTGAAGTGTGTCAGACAGGTCCCTGTATGCTGAATGGAAGTGATCAGATCATTGATCATATTAAACAAAAACTTGGAATTAAAGCAGGAGAAACAACGGGAGACGGTATGTTCACTTTAAAAACGGTAGAATGTCTTGGTGCCTGTGGTTATGCACCTATGATGCAGATGGGAAAGTTTTATAAAGAACACCTAACGATAGATAAAGTAGACAAAATCATTGCTGAATGCAGAAGTAATGCGGAAAGGAATAATTAGTGACTGTTGTGAATGAAGGTCTATTGAAGAATACCAAACCAAATACTAATAATGCCATGAGATTTTTCAACAATGCAAAAAGTTATTTGATCATACTGGTCGCATCATTTTTTTTGATGTCCTGTGGTACCAGCAAATTTGCCCAATCGGTTTTAGATTCAAGGGAAAAGGACAAAAAAGCTTTTGTTGAAACAGCGGATGGTAAAATTATTGAAGCAAACGAGGCCAGGATAAAGAACCCGCTTTTTGGTAAGTCAACTATTGAACTTGACGGTGAAGTCAAAATACCTACTAAAGAAGTAGTAGCCTATCAAAACAATACAGGCTATTACAGGAGAGTACAAGGACAGTTCGCACCCCGGTTTAAAAAAGGACTGATTAATATGTATTCCATTACTGAAAATTATACTGAGTGGGACAATTCAAGAGGCGGGCAAGGGATGAGAAACAGGGTACGCATTGTATATTATATGCAAAAAGGTGATCAGTCACCAATACAAAAGTTTACGCCCGATATCACTAGAGATTATGTAAAGGATTATGCACCGGCTATGGAATTTATTAATGTATATGACAAAACGCAAAAGAAAGTGAGGATGTGGTCCTGGATCAACACAGGTGCCGTTTTGGGTTCGGTGATCCTGATAGCAGCTACTCCCACCAGGAATTCAGATGTAAGCGGCGTGCATTATGCAGGCGCCGGACTTTTTTTAGGCGGCCTCATTAATGGATTTGTAAATAAGGCAAGGAGAGGGAAAAATGTAAAAAACCTTGAATTGGCGATAGATGAATATAATTCCCAGGTGAAAAGAAAGAACAAAAGGTAGTTCAGTAAACGAATAGAAATGAGATCTCTTTTGCTTATTCTTTTTATCATGATGGCTCAGGTAGTTTTAGCCCAACTGCCGATAGCCGAAGAAACTAAACAACTGGAAAAAGCTATGTTAGAAAAGGATACAGTAACATTACATCAACTCCTGCATCCTGATCTAATTTATGGTCATTCCAATGGCTGGGTGGAAACAAAAACTGAATTATTGCAAAACCTGGCTTCCGGCAAAATGCATTACAGCAGCATTTTTTCTGAAGAACCTGAATTCAAGAGAACAGGTGATGTAATATCGGTAAGAACAAAATCGAGAATAGCATTTGTGGTAAATGAAAAGGCGGGTGAACTTGACCTGTTCGTGGTGCAGGTTTGGAAAAAAGAAATAGACGGATGGAAATTACTTGTAAGACAAAGCACCCGGCTTAATTAGCAGATAATATTGCATTAAGAAGAATTGCTTTAAGCAGCAGCTAACAGGAATAAAAATGGGTAAAAAAATATTATTAGAAAAAGAACATATTGAAGGCATTCGTTATTTCGATACCTATAGGAAGAATGGTGGTTATGCCGCTGCAGACAAAGCTTTTAAAATGTCAGCGGCTGATGTTGTAGAGGAAGTAAAGAAAAGCGGACTGAGAGGCCGTGGCGGAGCAGGATTTCCTACAGGCATGAAATGGAGTTTTCTGGCCAAACCCGAAGGAGTTCCACGTTACCTGGTTTGTAATGCTGATGAAAGTGAACCCGGCACCTTTAAGGACAGGTACCTGATGGAGTTTCTTCCGCACCTGTTGATCGAGGGTTTATTGATCTCTTCTTATGCCCTTGGCTCAGAACGAACCTATATTTATATACGGGGCGAATATGCATGGATCGAAGATATTCTTGATGAAGCCATAGCAGAAGCCAACAGAGCCGGTTATCTTGGTCAGAATATTCTTGGCTCAGGATTTAATTGCCAGATCTATGTGCAACGTGGCGCAGGTGCTTATATCTGCGGGGAAGAAACAGCTCTACTCGAAAGTCTGGAAGGCAAAAGAGGCAATCCCCGGATCAAACCTCCGTTTCCAGCAATTAAAGGATTGTGGGATTGTCCAACAGTAGTTAATAATGTGGAAACCCTTGCAGCAGTTGTTCCCATCATATTAATGGGTGGTGAAGCTTACTCAAAAATTGGATTAGGAAAATCAACAGGTACTAAACTCATTTCGGCCTGTGGAAATATCAATAAGCAGGGGGTTTATGAAATTGACATGACCATTTCTGTTGAAGAATTTATTTATAGTGATGAATATTGTGGAGGAATTCCAAACGGTAAAAAATTAAAAGCCTGTATTCCCGGAGGTTCTTCAGTTCCCATTCTACCTGCCAATCTAACACTAAAAACAGCAAAGGGTGAAGCCAGGATGATGACCTACGAAAGTCTGGCTGACGGCGGTTTTCCAACAGGTTCCATGATGGGATCCGGCGGTTTTATTGTGCTGGATGAAGATCAGTGCGTAGTACGCCATACACTTTCTCTCGCACGATTTTACAGGCATGAAAGCTGCGGTCAGTGTTCTCCATGCAGGGAAGGAACGGGGTGGATGGAAAAGATTCTTCACAATATTGAATATGGTAAAGGTGAAATGAAAGACATAGATCTTTTGTGGGATATTCAAAGCAAGATCGAAGGCAATACGATTTGCCCATTGGGAGATGCAGCTGCATGGCCTGTGGCAGCAGCCATCAGGCATTTCAGGGATGAATTTGAATGGCATGTGCTGAACCCGGAAGAGGCTTTAAAAAGAAATTTCGGCCTTGCGCATTATGCCGATCCGATAGAAGTTGCTGTAGGATAATGATGATTAAAAATGTTGCGTAAAAAAATAGCGTTTTAGCATTTCATTGATTTTTGAAAACTATGTCTGAGCAAAAAACATTTAAAGTAACAATAGACAACATCACCGTTGACGTGGAAGCCGGAACAACCATTCTTCAGGCAGCACGGAAAATTGGTGGCGATGTTGTGCCTCCGGCCATGTGTTATTATACCAGGCTGCAGCACAGTGGTGGTTATTGCCGAACCTGCCTGGTGCGCGTAGCGGCCGGTTCCACAGCAGATCCGAGGCCCATGCCCAAACTTGTGGCTTCCTGCAGAACACCTGTGATGGACGGAATGGTTGTGGAGAATATCACAAACCCCGCAGTGCTTGAAGCAAGAAAAGGGGTAGTTGAATTTTTATTGATCAATCATCCGCTGGATTGCCCCGTTTGTGACCAGGCCGGCGAATGCGACCTTCAGGATCTTAGCTTCAACCATGGAGCAGAAGCTACACGATATGAATTCAAACGCAGAACCTTTGAACGTATCGACCTCGGGCCGTATATCCAGTTGCACATGACCCGTTGTATCCTTTGCTATCGCTGCGTTTATACTGCCGACCAGGTGGCAGGTAAAAGGGAACATGGTGTGCTTGACAGAGGCGACCATTCCCAAATTGCTACTTATATACAGGAATCACTCGATAATGAATTTATAGGGAATGTAATTGATGTTTGTCCTGTTGGCGCACTCACCGACCGTACCTTCAGGTTCAAAAACAGGGTTTGGTTTACAAAGCCGGTTGAGGCACACCGTGATTGTCCAACCTGTACGGGTAAGGTAAGATTATGGATGCGGGGTGATGATGTTTTAAGAGTCACTGCACGTAAAGACCAGTGGGGTGAAGTGGAGGAATGGATCTGTAACGAATGCCGTTTTGAAAAGAAAAAAGTAAGTGACTGGAAAATTGCAGGTCCTACCAGGGTTGACAGGCATTCTGTGATTTCCGCTGGACATTATACAAATATTCTCAAACCTAATGAAACCTTTAGTGCCATTATGGATGGGCAAAAACCTAAACAACTGATGGACATTCATGATGTGAGTGAGGTAAATAATGTTGATCTGAATGAAATCAAAGGCCCGGCAACAGGTGCCACTTTTGATGGAAATCCGAAGTCATCAGGTGTGAATGTAACCGATATAAAAACGGGTGAAGGAAGGAATCTTGAGGGTACAGATTCAACCAATCCCAATACGCCATAATAAGCATTGCTTGTCAGGGCATCAAATGAAAAGAAAAAGTATTTAGTTGATCATAAAAAGCCATTGCAGTAATGCAGGCTTAAGGTAAAAGCGAAAAGTCATTATGTATTTATTACAATTCGACTGGTGGATCGTACTTGAAAAATTTATTTTAATTGCTGTTATTGTAACTACCTCACTGGTAGTAGCCATGTACAGTACTTACGCAGAGCGTAAAGTCGCTGCCTGGCTGCAAGACCGAAGAGGACCCAATAGGGCAGGACCTTTCGGGCTTTTTCAGCCTTTGGCAGATGGTGTAAAATTATTCATGAAGGAAGAGATCATCCCCACTGCTTCATCCAGCACCTTATTCATTCTTGGTCCCATGCTGGCCATGATTACTGCGTTAATGACATCAGCAGTAATTCCCTGGAGTTGGACAATTGATGTGGCGGGGAGAATGGTTCCCCTTCAGATCGCAGATATTAATATTGGTATTTTGTACATTTTCGGTGTGGTAAGTCTAGGTGTTTACGGCATCATGATCGGCGGATGGGCCTCCAATAATAAATTTTCTTTGATTGCTGCCCTGCGGGGCGCTTCGCAGATGATCTCTTATGAACTTGCTATGGGTCTTGCCCTCCTGGCTGTATTGATGCTGGTAGGTGATCTGAGAATGAGTTCTATTGTAGGGGAACAGATCGCCAACGGCTGGAATGTTGTTTACCAGCCTCTGGGATTTCTTATATTTTTCATCTGTGCCCTGGCAGAATGTAACCGAACTCCTTTTGATCTTCCCGAAGCTGAAAATGAATTGAATTTTGGATATCACCAGGAATATTCTTCCATGAAACTGGGCTTTTATCTTTTTGCAGAATACATTGCCATGTTCATGAGTTCTGTGCTCCTCGCAACAGTGTATTTTGGAGGGTATGATATTCCATTTGTAAATGAAGCCGCGTGGGGTAATTATTGGTGGGTTGGACTGGTAGGTTTTTCAGTGCTTATGATGAAGACTTCATTTTTTATTTTCCTGTTCATGTGGATACGCTGGACAATCCCCAGGTTTAGATATGACCAGCTGATGCACCTGGGCTGGAGGGTTTTGCTTCCACTCGCGTTGGCAAATATGGTGATCACTGCCTTAGTGGTTTTGCTCTTAAACAATAAATAAGGATTTCTCAAATAAATAGCTAATAAAACGGCTAATTTTGCAGCCGTTAAAAGAAAGGAAAATAGATGCAGCTAACAAAAAGAAGTAAACAGGTAGAAAGAAAGCCCATGACAATATGGGAGATGCTGTACCTGCCTTCTATATTTAAAGGTATGGCCATCACGTTCAGCCACCTTTTTAAGAAAAGGCCTACCATCAATTACCCTGAAGAACAACGTCCTTTCTCTGCTGTTTTCCGCGGTTTGCATATTTTAAATCGTGATGAAGAAGGCCGTGAAAAGTGTACAGCCTGCGGATTGTGTGCCCTGGCATGTCCTGCTGAAGCCATTACTATGGAAGCGGCAGAAAGACAAAGTGGTGAAGAAGACTTATACAAAGAAGAAAAATACGCAGCCAAATATGAGATCAACATGCTGCGCTGCATCTTCTGCGGACTTTGTGAAGAAGCCTGCCCTAAAGACGCCATTTACCTGACCCAGACTTTTGCTCCGGCTAATTACGGAAGGAAAGGATTTATATATGGTAAGAACGATCTTTTAATTCCTGATCCTAATAAAGATCCTGAAGGATTTGCCAAAGCAAAAGGCGAACTCGGTAAAGAAAAAAAATAGAACCAACTTAATGGGAATTTCTGAAATATTATTCTGGATACTTGCTGCACTTACACTGTTTAGTGCAGTAATGGTGATTTCCAGTAAAAACCCTGTGTTCAGCGTATTGTGGCTGATCTTTACATTTTTCACCATTTCAGCGCACTACATTCTGCTGAATGCACAGTTTCTCGCTATTGTAAATATTATTGTTTATGCAGGAGCCATTATGGTGCTTTTCCTTTTCGTGCTGATGCTGATGAACCTGGGCAAAGAATCGGAGCCTAAAAAGAACAGGTGGTTGAAACTCGCTGGGGCTGTGGCCGGCGGTAGCCTGTTGCTGGTAATGGTGGCTGCACTCCGGCACACTGAAAACCAAATGACAGAATTGGTCACGGGAGATATTGGTCTGATCAAAAACCTGGGAAAAGTATTGTTTACCGAATTTGTTGTTCCTTTTGAGATCAGTTCCATATTGTTTTTAAGTGCAATGGTTGGTGCAGTGGTTTTGGGAAAAAGAGACAAACCCGTTGAAAACCTGATTACACCGGCCGTGGCGGCAGATGAAGTTGCTGTTGTCTCAATTGAAAATCGAGACGTATAAACTGTTTAAAAGCTATGCCAGTACATTATTATATTTTTCTTTCAATGGCATTATTTGTAATTGGTATTGTAGGCGTGCTTACAAGAAGAAATGCCATTATCATTTTCATGTGTATAGAACTCATGTTGAATGCTGTGAACTTATTGCTGGTGGCATTTTCAAAAATGAATAACCTTGCGAACGCTGCCAATAATCCTTCCGCCGGAAGTGACGGGCAATTGTTTGTTTTTTTTATAATGGTAGTGGCAGCGGCTGAAGTTGCAGTGGGGTTGTCGATTATAGTGATGCTGTATCGTAACACCCATTCCGTTGACGTGAATTTTTTGAACAGGCTGAAACATTAGCTATTGATGGAAAATTGTATGACTGATGAAAATTTGTGATCTGAGTAAATACAAAAAAGTCCTTTTAGAGACGATGGAGGGTGAAGCATGAAGAACCTGATCTTCCTCATTCCCCTGCTTCCTTTTCTTGGATTCCTGATTAATGGCCTGGGCAGAAATTTTTTGTCTAAGGCACTTGTAAGTATTGTTGGCTGTGGAACCGTACTGGCTTCGTTCATCATTTCCCTGCTGCTTTTTATAAACAAAGATTATTCAGCGCAGCCAATCTATTATTTTGATTTTATAAATATTGAGGGCTTAAGAATTCCTTTTGCCTTCCAGGTAGATCAGCTTTCCGGGTTGTTTCTGTTGATCATCACCGGTGTTGGTTTTCTGATCCATGTATATTCCACTTCGTATATGCATGAAGAATTGCGTGCGCATTTTGCAAGGTATTTTGCTTACCTCAATCTTTTTGTGTTTTCAATGCTCCTGCTGGTGATGGGTGCCAATTTTGTCATCATGTTCATTGGCTGGGAAGGCGTGGGTTTATGTTCCTATTTACTGATCGGTTATTGGTTTAAAAATGTGGATTTTACAAAAGCGGCAAAAAAAGCTTTTGTTATGAATAGGATCGGCGATCTTGGATTTTTGCTTGCAGTTTTCTGGATCATTCAACAATTTGGAACGGTATCTTATTATGAATTGTTCAATGCGGAAACAGGAAAAGTAGCCATACTCTCCGCACAAAATTCAACCGCCATTGTTGGCATTACCTTATTGTTGTTTTTAGGCGCAACTGGTAAAAGCGCACAGATCCCTTTATATACATGGCTGCCCGATGCCATGGCAGGCCCCACCCCGGTTTCCGCGCTCATACATGCGGCTACCATGGTTACCGCTGGCATTTACATGATCGCCAGGAGTAATGTACTGTTCAATCTTGCACCGCTGACTATGGGCATCATTGCTGTAGTTGGTGCCGCTACCGCTTTGCTCGCAGCTACCATTGCCATCAGGCAAAACGATATTAAAAAAGTATTGGCTTATTCCACCGTAAGTCAATTAGGGTATATGTTCCTGGCGCTTGGTACGGGAGCCTATGTGGCTGCTGTGTTTCATGTAATGACCCATGCCTTTTTTAAAGCATTGTTATTCCTTGGTTCCGGATCCGTTATTCATGCAGTGAGCGGTCAGCAGGACATCAGGCTGATGGGTGGATTAAGAAAAAAACTTCCGGTTACTTATTTTACTTTTCTGATCGGTTGTATTGCAATAGCAGGAATTCCCCCGCTTTCAGGATTCTTTTCAAAAGATGCCATTCTACTGAATGTTTTTGTAAACGATAAATTTTTGTGGGTGATCGGATTGATCACTGCCGCACTGACTGCATTTTATATGTTCAGACTGCTGTTCATCACTTTTAATGGAACATTCAGGGGTACCGAAGAACAGCGGGTGCATATTCACGAAAGTCCTGCTGCCATGACCCTGCCACTTATTGTCCTGGCTGTTCTTTCCATCATTGGTGGTTTCATCGGTGTGCCTGAACTTTTTATGGAAGGTGGTGAATGGTTAACCGGCTTTTTAGCTCCTGTGGTTCCAGTTGTAAAACTTCATGTGGAACATGCCACGGAATACCTGCTGATCGCCCTTACAACCGGTGTGGCTGTTATTGCTATTCTGCTTGCTTTTTTCAGGTACAAAAAATACAGGCCCGAACAACCTTCGGGTTTTGCCAGGGTTCTGGAAAACAAATGGTATGTTGATGAATTATACAACAGCATTTTTGTTCAGCCATTAAATAAACTCGGCGTAGCAGCCAACCGTTATTTTGAAAGAAGCGGTATTGATGCACTGGTAAATGGAGTTGGAAGGCTGGTACATTATGGTGGAAGGCAAATGCGCTGGCTGCAAAGCGGACAGGTTGGGAATTATATTTTGCTGATGGTGATCAGCATGTTCCTGTTCTTCCTTTGGCAGTTTTTTATAAGAAAATAATTTCTGGTAAAGTACCGGACAAATAAAGAAGGCAACTTCTTAAACGGGTTCTGATTATGATCGTTTTTTTATTATTTCTTATACCATTGATCGGGGGGCTGGTGTCTTTCCTTATTCGCGATGGAAAGGCTGTGCGTATTTGGACATTATTTGTTTCTATTGTGTTGCTGGGTGTTTCATTGGCTGCCAACAATTTTGTTGCAGATCCTGCCCAGCTAAGTTTTAATGCGCAATGGCTTGGAACGCTGGGAAGTTCCTTCTCGATGAAACTGGATGGTTTATCAAAACTGCTTTGTTTGCTAACGGCAGTGGCTTATCCAATTATATTTATTGCCACTTGGAAATCTTCTTACACCAGGCCTAATAATTTTTTTGGACTGATGCTATTAACCCAGGCGGGGCTGATGGGTGTTTTCACAGCCACTGATGCCTTGTTATTCTACTTCTTCTGGGAACTGGCACTGATTCCCGTTTATTTTCTTTGTTCCGGGTGGGGTGGAGAAAAAAGAATTTCAGTAACATTTAAATTTTTTATTTACACATTTACTGCTTCAGTAGTCATGTTGATTGGACTGGTGTATTTATATTTCCAGACGCCGGATCGTTCTTTTTCAATGGAATCTTTTTATGCATTAAACCTGGATGCGTCAACCCAAAGCTGGGTATTCTGGATACTGTTCCTTGCATTTGCAGTAAAGATGCCCGTCTTTCCTTTTCACACCTGGCAGCCTGATACTTATGAACAATCACCTACCGCGGTAACCATGGTATTGAGCGGCATTATGGTGAAGATGGGAATATTTGGAGTCATCAGGTGGGTCCTGCCTATCGTTCCTGTCGGGGCTTATGCCTGGGGCGATCTCGTCATGAGTTTCTCCATTGCCGGAATTATCTATGCATCCATTATTGCTATCCAGCAGGACGATCTGAAAAGACTGATCGCTTATTCTTCCATTGCGCATATTGGTTTGATGGCTGCAACCTTGTTTGCAGAAACAAGATCCGGATTTCAGGGTGTAATGATTCAGATGTTTAATCACGGGGTCAATATTATCGGGTTGTGGATTGTGGTTGAACTTATAGAAAGACAATTTGGAACCAGGAAATTATCGCAGCTTGGAGGCATTGCACAAAAGGCCCCTGTTTTGGCAACTTTGCTGGTGATTGTTGCTTTTGCAAATATTTCACTACCGCTGACGAATGCTTTTGTAGGTGAATTTTTAATGTTTAACGGCATCTGGAATTCTGCTGTTACGGAATACAGGATCGTATTTACAGCCCTTGCGGGGTTGAGTATTATTCTTGCCGCTGTGTACACATTAAATATGATACAGAAGGTGTTTTTCGGACCGGAAAATGACATCACATCCAAAGGAGTGGACATCAGGTTAAATGAAAAGCTGGCACTGAGTGGGATTGTATTGCTGATCCTGGTTTTTGGGATCTATCCCCAGCCACTGCTGAACCTGACCAGTGGATTTGTAGAAAGCTTACTAACAAAAATAAATGTCGCTAACCTGATTGTAAACTAATATGAATGCATTAATATTTTCAGCGCTTAGTGGTGTGATCATGATGTATAGTGGTTTTGTCTTTAAAAGCAACAAAGCCATAAGAACACTTGCACATATTTTACTTGCTCTTGTTATTGTTGCAAACCTGATGGAATTAAAAGGTATTGCAATTTTCGAGGTGGATACAAAGGGCATGTTGTACTTCGACAAATTTGCCTTACTGTTCATGTTAATAGCCAATTTTTGTACGCTTGCTTTTTTTATATTGTCTTCAAAAGATATGGAGCGGGTAGGCAGAAGTTACAGTGAGTATTTTGCGCTGCTGTTCTTTATCATTGCTGGTATTGCCATTGCATCTTCTTTCAAGTCATTGCTCATGCTCTTTCTTGGAATTGAAATCATTTCCATTCCATTGTACATTTTAACGGGTACGGACAAACTGAATCTGAAAAGCAATGAAGCCTCATTAAAATATTTTTTACTTGGTGCTTTTTCTACAGGCCTGATGTTAATGGGTATTGCATTGGTTTATGGTGCTACAGGTAGTTTTATAACTTCTGAGATGGTTGTCAATCCACAGTTCGAGGTGCTGCTGGTGATTGGCATGATGCTGTTGTTATTTTCCATGGCGTTTAAAGTTTCTGCAGCTCCCTTTCACTTCTGGACGCCCGATGTTTATGACGGAGCTCCCACTGTTTTTACTTCTTTCATGTCAACCATAGTGAAGGCAGCCGGTTTTATAGCTTTTCTAAGGTTATTCGATGATGTATTCTCCGGTATCCGCCCCGAGTGGAAGATCCTGGTGGCCTTCATCACCGCCATCACTTTATTTATTGGAAATATTACGGCGGTCTTTCAGCAAAGTGTCAAAAGAATGCTGGCCTATTCAAGTATTTCACAGGCAGGTTTTATGATGCTGGCGGTATATGCACTGAATTCGGATGCCAAGGAAGGATTGCTGCTTTATGCGGCTGCCTATTCCATTGCAACCATAGGCATTTTTGCAGTTTTAATAAAAATGAAGGATTATACTTTTGATGGATTCAATGGCCTTGCAAGACAGCAACCTTTAATTGCAGCAACACTGGTGGTATTTCTATTATCACTTGCCGGTATTCCGCTCACAGCAGGTTTTCTTTCGAAATTTTACATGCTGAAGGCTACCATAAATGCAGGGGGCATCCTGCTGGCCATCTTCGCGGTGCTCATGGCAGCCGTGAGTGTATATTATTATTTCAGACTGATTCAGTCCATGTATTTTAAAGAAGGCAATCCAATTGCGATCGATATCAGTACGGAATTCAGGTTTACCCTCGTGGCACTGGCAGGAGTTACCATTCTGCTGGGTTTATTCCCGAATCTGATCACCCACTGGCTCTATTTCTAATAAAACAGGGAAGCGGCACTTCCCCTGCACTATCTTAGTAAACGCAATGAGATCCCGGGATGTTTTTTCACTGGCCTTCAGATCTGTACGAAGTAATTTATTGCGTACAGGCATTACTGTGGCAATTATTGCCTTAGGCATCATGGCATTGATCGGCATCATTACGGCCATCCAGGCCATGAACCAGAAGTTTACCGAGAGCTTTTCCACTATGGGTGCCAATGGCTTCAGTCTTCGGTTTAAAGAAAGGAATATCCGTTTTGGAAACAAAAGTTCAGAAATGAAGCTTGAAAAAAAAGGGGAACGCAAAGAAAAAGCTTCCAACCTCGATAAACGGATCACACAGGAAGAGGCTGAACAATTTTTAAAATATTACCAGTTTCCTGCAGTGGCCAGTATTTCAAATTCTGCCGGTAATAATTATACCGCTTCGCATGAATCGATTAAAACGAATCCAAATGTTTTTCTTTTTGGAGGAGATGAAAACTACCTGGAGCTGAACAGCTATGAACTGCTGGAAGGAAGGAATTTTACCCGGCAGGAGATACAGGGTGCACAGGAGGTATGTTTTTTAGGCTATGATGTGGCAGCCAGGTTATTCCGGAGCAACCCTTCAGGTGCTGTGGGAAAAACCATCAGGATCAACGAAAAGCCTTACCGCGTTTTAGGCGTACTGGAAAGCAAGGGTTCTACATTTGGTTTCAGCCGTGATAATATTATTGTAGCGGGATATAAAAATGTAAAACGTTTTTTTGGTGCAGGCTCCTTTAGTGTTGGAGTAAAAACGGCGGATGTACGCCAGGTGGAAGCCGCAATGGGCGAAGCGGAGGGTATTTTCAGGTCTGTAAGAAAGCTACAGACAACAGAAGAAAGCAATTTTGTTACAGAAAGAAGTAACAGTGTGGCAGAAAAGGCCATGAGCGTATTAAGTTACCTCACCATTGCCGTTATTGTGATAGGGTTAATTACTTTAACAGGTTCAGCCATAGGTTTAATGAATATCATGCTGGTTTCTGTAGCGGAAAGGACCAAGGAAGTGGGGCTCATTAAAGCCATCGGGGGCAAAAGTGCAGCGGTGCGGCAGCAATTTTTGGTGGAAGCATTGATTATAAGTACGCTAGGAGCCGTGTTTGGTATTATTTTGGGAATCCTCCTGGGGAACCTGTTTGCCATGGTACTGGAAACAGGGTTTGTTATTCCATGGAACTGGATTGTCTATGGGATCGCAATATGTACCCTTGTGGGTTTGCTGGCTGGATTATATCCCGCATTAATGGCAGGCCGGTTAAATCCAATAGATGCTTTACGTTATGAATAAAATATCTGTGAATTGTGAAAACATATCTTTCCTACCTTTAAGAGCTTTTGTTTTTGAGCACACTGTGAAAAAAATGTAAACTTGTAAACTTTTAATTGCATTTTTTCCTTAGAATTGTGACCGAAAGAAAAATGGAATATTTTAAAATTAAATTTAAAAATTAGAAAAATGGCAGACACTAGACCGACTGCAGGTACAACATCAGTTAAGGCTACATCAGTACAACCGAAGCGAAGCAGTAATGCAATTTCATGGCTTGCACCCATACTTTGTATCCTTGCAGGTTATGTTATCTGGAGGTTTTTGATCGGCAACCCGAGTGGATTTGAGAATCCGAATATAACTACAGGTTGGTTTTGGCCAGAGCACCACACACCTAAAAATGCCTTTCACAGGATTTATGAAGGTGGAATCATTGTTCCTCTTCTACTTGGAATGTTCCTGATGGTAATCACTTTTTCCATCGAGCGTTTCATTACCATCAGCAAAGCGCTTGGTAAAGGATCCATCGCAGATTTTATCCGCAGGGTTCAATACCATCTTGCTAATAGAAATGTTGATGCGGCACTTGCAGAATGCGACAAACAACGCGGATCTGTTGCCAATGTTATGAAAGCAGGCTTGCGTCGTTACAAAGAAATGATCAATATAACTGAACTGGATACCGAGCAGAAAGTGATTTCCATTCAAAAAGAAGTTGAAGAAGCAACCGCTCTTGAATTACCTATGCTTCAAAAAAACCTGGTGTTTCTTTCCACCATTACTTCGGTAGGTACGCTTGTAGCGTTATTAGGTACCGTAATGGGAATGATCAAATCCTTCGCAGCACTTGGTGCCGGCGGTGGTGGCGGTGATGCAACTGCACTGGCTGTTGGTATCTCGGAGGCCCTGTATAATACCGCGCTTGGTATCGGTACCTCAGCCCTTGCCTTGATCATGTACAACATCTTTACTACCAAGATCGACAGCATTACCTATGGTATTGATGAATCTGGGTTTACATTAACACAATCTTTTGCTTCTTTGTACAAATAAGCAAAAAACGTTTGTGGAAATCAGAACCGATTGACTCTCAATTCAAAATTTTTTTAAAATATGCCAAGTGTAAAAATTAAAAAGAAAAGCACCTGGACGGATATGACACCCTTTGTGGATGTTGCCTTCCTGATCCTGGCTTTCTTTATTATGGCTACCAAGTTCAAGCCACCTGAACTGGTGGAGATCACTACTCCAAAATCGGTTTCATCCGATAAACTGGAGCAAAAAGATGCACTCCGGATCGATTTTGATAAGGATGGAAGGGTTTTCCTGACTGTTCAGGCTCAAAAAACTGAGGATAATGTTCTTAAGAAGACTTTGATCGAGAATATTAATACATCCAGGAACCTTGGACTTACAGAAGCAGAAATGAATGCTTATGTAAGTAATACCATGGTTGGTGTTCCGTTCAATAAGCTGAAAGGGTACCTGCAACTGAAAGATGACCAGCGCAAAGACGTACTTGAAGGCATTCCGGTAACGGATAGTGCTGATAATCAGCTTGCCACATGGGTGGCTGCTGCAGCAAATGCATTTTCGGGAAAACCGCTTCAGTTTATGATCAAAGGCGATAACAACGCTAAATTTCCATCTTTTAAAGGTGTAATTGATGCCATGCGCCGAAATGAAGTTTTTAAATACCAGTTGATCACTGATCCTGAAGGAGTGCCGCCTGGTTCAGAATTGTATAAACTCAATTTGAAGCAGCAGCGTGCCGGTTCTTAACAATTAAATTTAAACGATATGGCTAGTATTGATAGCGATAGCGAAAGTAGTCACAAGAAAGGCCCCGGGGTCAAAAAAGCAAAAAAGCTTTCCACCAATGTGGACATGACCCCAATGGTTGATCTTGGATTTCTGCTGATCACCTTTTTTATATTCACGGCAACCATGAGTACGCCAAGTACCATGCGCCTGACTATGCCAAAAGATGATAAAAAGCCCGAAGACCTTACAGAGGTTAAAGAATCAGGTGCACTTACCATCATGGCAGGAAGAGATGACAGGCTTTTTTATTATGAGGGGCAACTTGCGGCTGATGGTGCAAACTTTCAGTCTACCACTTACAAGGAAGTAAGAGATGTGATCCTGAATAAGAAAAAGCAGGTGATTGCTGCCCACCAGCATGACGCAGGTTGTGAAAAGATCTGGGCTAGAAATGGTGGTGACAGGAATTCATGCAGGGATAAAGATTTTGTTGTGGTGATCAAGCCAAATGAAAATGCCACTTATAAAAATTCTGTTGACCTGCTGGATGAAATGGCGATAAATGATGTGCAACGTTTTGCGCTTATAGATATTACACCACAGGAAAATCAATTTGTTCAGGCATCTGATCAATGATGTGCTATTTGTGGAATGTATTAATTAAGTGCATCTTATAAAAAATTTTTAAATGGAAGCGAATAAAATATTACAGGCCGATCTGCTGGATCTGATCTTTGAGGACCGTAATAAAGATTATGGGGCCTACGAACTCAGAAAGAAATACAACAAGCGCATAGCAGTAGCCCTTGGTGGAACTGCAGCAATTGCAATTTTTATTTTTGGGTCCATTATGTTAGCCAACAAAGTATCGGAGTCCGACAGCAATGATGTGATCATCCGTGATGTTGTGGTTCAGGAGATCAACCAGCCCGATGAACCACCACCGCCGCCGCCACCGCCACCACCACAGGCGCCGCCGCCACCGCCACAGGTAGAGATGGCAAAATTTACGCCTCCGGTTATTAAGAAAGATGAGGAAGTAAAACAGGAAGAGATTCCACCTATCAAGGAGATGGAAGATAAAAAGATCAGCATTATTAACCAGGAAGGAGTAAAAGACGTTGGTATTATTACGCCGCCTGTTGTTGATGCAGGTAAAGGTGTAGTGGAAGCGCCAAAAGCAGTGGACGAAAACCAGATATTTGAAAAAGTGGAAATACCCGCTTCAGTTGATACCAGGAGCTGGAGAAGGCATCTTGAAAGCCAGTTGCAGCGTTATATTGAAGATGCAGCTTCACAGGGCATGAGCCCGGGCCAATATACCGTGCAGGTGAGATTTCTTGTGGAAAGAGATGGTTCCATCGCGGATGTAAAGGCACTGAACGAACCAGGTTATGGATTAGGTAAGGGTGCTGTTGATGTAGTGAGAAGAGGTCCTAAATGGAAACCAGGTGAGCAGAATGGCCGCCAGGTACGTTCTTATCACACACAGCCTATTACTTTTGTAGTTTCAGATTAAGAAAATTCAACTATACTTTAATCCCCTCCAGAAATGTGAGGGGATTTTTATTTTGAGCCACTTAATTTTGCGCATGAGTTTGAGGTTATCAGGTTGGGATGATACGATAGTGGCCCTGGCAACTCCGCCAGGTATTGGCGCAATAGGCGTGATTAGACTAAGTGGCGAGAAAGCAATTGCTATTGTAAATAACCTGTTCCCATCAAAGGACCTGGAAGCGCATCCTTCTCACAGTCTGCATGTGGGTATACTGAGGTATGAAGGGAAGCTGCTTGATGAAGTGGTTGTTTCTATTTTTAAAAATAAAAAATCTTACACCGGAGAGAATACGGCGGAGATCAGCTGCCATGGTTCTCCTTTCATTCACCAGCAGGTAATGGAAGCCTGTATAGCATCAGGAGCAAGACTGGCAAAACCGGGTGAGTTTACACAGCGTGCCTTTTTAAATGGTAAGCTTGATCTTGCACAGGCCGAAGCAGTGGCTGATCTTATTGCCAGCAATTCGCAAGCCTCGCACAAGGCTGCAATACAAAATATCAGAGGTGGCTTTTCTCACGCATTAAAATCATTGAGGGAGCAACTCATCAAATTCTCCGCGCTGATTGAACTTGAACTGGATTTTTCACAGGAAGATGTGGAGTTTGCCGACCGTACACAATTGAATGCGTTGGTACAGGATGCATTAATTCAAACAGGATTGTTGTTGCAGTCTTTCCGGTTGGGTAATGTTATTAAGAATGGTGTAAGCGTTGCAATCATTGGAAAGCCGAATGCAGGAAAATCGACCTTATTAAATACTTTGCTGAATGAAGACCGCGCGATTGTAAGTGAAATACCGGGAACGACAAGAGATACGATAGAAGAGGTGATCAACATTGATGGCATTTTGTTCCGGCTGATTGATACTGCGGGTATCCGGAGCCATTCGGACGATGCCATTGAATCAGTTGGCATTTTAAGGAGTCTTAAAAAAATGGAGGAAGCCGACCTGGTGTTATTTGTATTTGATGTGAATGAGGAATCGCTAACAGCACTTGAACAAACGATTGCAGAATTAAAATCCAGGAAGATCAATTTTTTATTGGTTGGTAACAAGGTAGATCTTACAGATTCGCAGGCAGCAAAGGAAAAATTAAAGTATGCGGAGGGATTGATCTTTATTTCAGCCAAAGGAGGCACGCACATGGAAGTGCTTAAAGAAAAAATGGTTGATGTGGTTTTGCAAAATGCTTCCTTATCAGAAAATGTTCTTGTAACCAATGCCCGGCATTTTCATTCGCTCACACAGGTGCATCAATCATTGCAGGATGTGGAGCAGGGTTTAGAAAACAATATTTCCGGTGATCTTTTATCGCTGGATATCCGTCGGTGTTTGCAGTTTCTAGGTGAGATCACAGGTGAAATTACAAATGAAGACCAGCTGGATTATATTTTTAGTAAGTTTTGCATCGGAAAGTAAACCGCCGTCACAGGTGGCCCTGTGATATAGACAATTTTATCAGCGCTGCCGTATTCCTTGCATTGAATTTTTCTAACAGGTTTTTTCGGTGTGTATCAACCGTGGTAGTGCTGAT
>MWWA01000052.1_pt1 | contig 38488 bp, 34 predicted proteins | sample 1047341 | NCBI WGS metagenome assembly MWWA01 (sample SAMN06349978, study PRJNA376086) | soil metagenome | isolation source: MS5-1 sample Antarctic (ecotone) soil | place: Antarctica | collected 2015-01-13
CTGAGAGCAGCGCTATGATAAATGCGGCTTCCACCTTTTTTCTTGAAAAAAAAGGTGGCCCCTCCTGCGCTTCGCTTCGGTGGGCAGGCAAAAATTCAAGCGCAATCAATGCGTAACAGTCTGTTTTACCAGATACCTTCGGATGATTGCGCAAGGGAGCGCTCCGAAAAATGAAAACAGGTGCAACTCCATGCGATCTGATTGTGCAATCGTTCTTCGCGCTGTATTGCTCCACCTTAGGGTTAAAGATTTCTTTGGAAAAATCAGGAGCAATAAGGCGCACACAACCACCCAAATGTGATAAGATGATGTGCCTGGAATTTCATTTTATGAGGAAACCTGGATCTATTTGAACCAGTAGCTGCCTAAGCTGCCTAATTCCCCGCAGGATTTATTCTGAAGATGATCGTAAGCATTGCTGAAGCCTATTGTTTTGCCTGGCTTTAGTCACCACTGGGAATTTAGCAGCGGGGCAGGTACGAGGCCCGCCGACCTGAGGCAATATCTTAATTAAAAGGGATGTTTGATTTTTTACCGGACAAAAGTGGTTAAACTAAGTACAGAGAAGCAAGTTCTCAGGAACTTTATAAACGCATTTATATCTATTTTGTTCCTGAAATTTGCGCCAACAATTATAAACTCACCCTCACCTATATCCTACAGGATTACTCTGAGCTTGATCACTGCAAAACTGCTGATATACCACCGCTGACTTAGTTCATTTGCCGTTTTTGAATCAATAACCTCCGATCTTTCTTCTGCCTGAATAAAATTGCAGTTCAGGCAATCAAAAACCAGTTCTAGCTTTTCAAAATTCAAGGATCCGATATTTCCTGGCGCCAAAGCTCCCGCCATGGTGGTGCGCCATTTGTAAAAATTTATAGGTGCCCGGTTCAGCATTTCCACTTCGCTTAAGTTCATCCCGCAACCAATCCCCTGTTTGGACCTCCAGCTGGGCAATGTTACCTGGTGCTGTTTCTGATCATGCGACCTGTTAGAAGGTTCACCAATAATAATGAAAGAAAGGTCCTTTAAATGCTTTTCATCTTTCCAAAGAAAAATGGCCTGGCGACTTGTATTCGGATAAATGATCGAACATTTGTTCTGCATCGTTTCTGAAAAGTAAAACACATCTTCTTTTACATTCTCGGTTCCGAAAACTGTTTGCAAATAAATATGAGCATCAAATTCCAGCAGGTCCTCGGCATATACCAGGTCTTTTATTTTAGGAAGTGGTTTTCGGCTGGCACTTACCACATAATAAACGGTGGTGTCCTCTTTTTCCTGGTTGTAGTGCAGGGTAATGCCCTGTTTCTGGCAATAGAACACATTGGATTTTTCCTTTCCCGAAAAGGAAGTGGAGGTATTCCGGATCTCTTTTTCCCAATGTGAGAATTCTTCTTTTGAAGAGGTCTTATATAGCAATTCCCATAAACCTTCGTTCTGAATCACATGAAACGAACGATGAATGGACGTACTGTCTTCAATGGTATTTTTTATGAAGATCATTTCATGGGTTGAATGATAGCCTGAACGGTTAAATCCTTTTTTCTGAAGCTGCGATTCCAGCTTGCGCGGGTTCTGGTCCACCATGGAGGTAAAGGAGAACAGGTCCATCTGAGCGAGGACAGGCTGCACTGCCAATATTAATATGAGGAATATTCCAGAACCTTTCATACCTGAATGATTTAAAGGTTTTAAAAAGAATTGGAACTTGATTATAATTTGCAAAAAGGAGGCCAGCAACCCTGGAGTTTCAGGACATTGAAATTTCACCAGGCCAGACAGACAAAACGCGATTACAGGGGTGGATCTTTTACCAGCAGAACCCGCTGCTGGTCTATAGTAAGATAACCAAATTCATAACAAAATCGAAGGATCTGCCCATTTTTGTCTGGGGCCTGGTGGGTAAAGTAATGGAACTGGTAACCCTTTAGTTCAAGGGTTTTTAAACTGATCTTTTTTGATCTTTTTTTACCCGTAAGGCTGTTCATTAAAATGTCGCGGTTCCGCTTTAGCGTTTTGTTGATCATCCGCATCAGTTTTTCATCCGATGCCCTTAGCCTGTTGTTGAAGTGGTTTCTGCAATTCAGACTGCAAAATTTTTTATCCGTTCGGCCTTTCAGGGTTTTTCCGCAGGCTTTGCAGCGTTTATTTAAACATTCAATTATCATCTGTCAAACTTCATTAGTAAGGGAGCATCGGCCAAGTGATTAAAACCATTTAAAAAGAGTATTTTCTGGTATAATCCTTTAATTCACACCATTTCCCAATGTCCTTCCCATCTTTGCAACAAAAGAATTTGTTTTAAATACCAATGCATACCGATCATTCAAATACGATATTCAACCTCGCCTTTGACCTTGTGAACTATACTTCGAGACATATATTTCTTACAGGAAAGGCCGGCACCGGCAAAACAACCTTTTTGAAATACCTGAAGGAAAATACGGGAAAGAAAACGGTGATCATTGCACCAACAGGTGTTGCCGCTATTAATGCAGGAGGGGTTACCATGCATTCGTTTTTTCAGCTTCCCTTTGGTCCTTATTTACCTGCCTATCATAACAGTATTGGTTCAAACGAAAGGTTGACGGATAAAGCGGGTTTATTGCGTAACCTGAGATTTTCATCCCAAAAACGCACACTCTTAAATGAACTGGAATTGCTGATCATTGATGAAGTAAGCATGTTGCGTGCGGATATGCTGGATGCCATGGACGCCATTCTCCGGCACACCAGGCGGCAACCTTACATTCCCTTCGGAGGCGTGCAGGTTGTTTATATCGGTGATCTCTACCAGTTGCCACCCGTGGTTCCTTCTGAGGAGTGGGAGTTGCTTAGGTCGATATATGAAAGCCCTTTTTTCTTTCATGCACAAGCCACAAAAGAAGTGGCACCGCTTTACATAGAATTAAAAAAAATTTACCGGCAAAGCGAACAAATTTTTATTGATACGCTGAATCGAATTCGCAACAACCGGGTGATAGATGCAGATGTCAGTTTATTGGAAAACAGGTTTTTGCCTGATTTTATTCCTGAAGGTGAAAACTACATTACGCTCACCACACACAATAAAAAGGCCGATTTAATTAACAATGCAGCACTCGAAAAACTTTCCGAACCGGTTTATGCTTATAAGGCGGATGTGAACGGCGATTTTCCCGAGAAATCATTTCCTGCTGAAGACTATCTGAAATTAAAACGTGGCGCACAGGTGATGTTCATTAAAAATGATTCAGGTGATGATCGAAAATTTTTTAATGGCAAACTAGCTATTGTGCACGAGATCGATCAGAAGCAAATTGTTGTTGCTTTTGAAGATGGTGAAAAACTAAAACTCGAGAAAGAAACCTGGAAAAATAATCGCTATATCCTGAACCAGGAGAACAATGAAATTGAAGAAGATGAATTGGGCAGCTTTAAACAATATCCGCTGCGACTGGCATGGGCCATCACCATTCACAAAAGCCAGGGACTGAGTTTTGAAAAAGCCATTATTGATGCCGGATCTGCATTTGCGCCCGGTCAGGTTTATGTGGCGTTAAGCAGGTGTACTTCCCTTCAGGGAATGGTGCTACACTCGAGAATAACGCCTTCAGCCATCAAAACAGATGAAAGAATCATTAGGTTTTCCAATGCTGAAGTTGACCACAATTATCTGAAAGAAGTTCTGGTAAAAGAACGAAAAGTTTACCAGGTAAAAAAGCTGTTGGAAGCATTCCGGCTGAACCGAATTCATACCAGTTTTTCAGAGTGGGAAGAATTGATTCATTTAAAAAGTTTGCCAGGGAAGCAAGAAGTTATCGTACACCATAAGAAATTGATCCTGCGCCTGGATGAATTGATGGATGTAGAATCCAGGTTTATCCGGCAGCTCGAAGGTGTAGTAAATAGTAATGATGCTGCCATGCTGGAAGCACGTGTTGGCAAAGGCATTCTCTATTTTTCTAAAATTGTTTTTGATGAATTTATCATACCGATTCAGGAACATTTATTAGCGATTCAACATGCAAGCAAGATCAGTTCTTATATCAAAGAAGTAGAGGGCATAAAACTCAGGTTTGTTCATTATATCGAAAGTCTGAATAAAATTCAGATTGAGGGAATGCAGTTCCAGCATTTTCCCCTCGACCTCTCCCTTATTAAGGCAGTTAAACCATTCCGCAAAGGAAAAAAGGACAAAGGCGAAAGCCAACTGCAGACACTTGCTTTGTTTAATTCAGGAAACGCGATCAAAGAGATCGCCCAACTTAGAAATCTTTCTGCAGGCACCATAGAAACCCACCTGGTTGCACTTGTGGCAACAGGCGCTGTTTCCGTTGACGATCTTCTTCCTGCAGATAAAAAAGAGGCGATTCTCAAAGCTATAGTCCATAAACCGGGGTCTGTAACGGCAATAAAAAATGAGCTGGGTGATGAATTTTCTTTTTACGAGATCCGTGCTGTAATCAACCACGTACAACAGCTGAAAGCAAAAGAAACACGTAGTCCTGAAACCGCACATTAAAAAGGGAAAGCGTAAATTTAGAAAGAGAAGGAATCCATTAAATTTAGACTTTGTCAATTGCGCTAACATATTACCCAAAAGGACGGCGATTAAAAATTATTTTTAGTTTATGTATTCTATTCTTTTTTGCCTGTAAAAAAAATGGTACACCGGGCAATGTGAACAACAATGAAATAATGTCGGCCACGGCCTTAACGGATTTTGGTACAGGAAAATATCGTGGAGCTATGGGCGGACTTTATCCGAATGGATTAAATCAAAGACCGCCATTGCACAATGTTGCCGGAATTGCTATTGCACAATCAATTAAGCCTTTAAATGGTATGGGTGCTGAAGATGTGGTAAACGGTAAAATTGTTTGGATCTCGATAGGGATGTCTAATGCCACGCAGGAAACACAGGCCTTCCTTTCGCTGGCACAAACCGCCCCAACTAAAAATCCCAAGCTTGTTTTAATTGACGGTGCCCAGGGAGGTCAGGACATCAATGCCATTAACAACCCGGCAGCTTCTTATTGGAGTCATGTGTTGAACAGGCTTTCCGTTGCAGGGTTGGGTGAAGAACAAGTTCAGGTCATTTGGTTTAAGGAAGCGGAGGCCGGCGCTACGGACACTGCCTTTGTAAGCTACCCGGATGCGCTGAAAATAAAATACCGATCAGTAATGCAACTGCTTAAAACTAAATTTCCCAATTTAAAGCTGGTTTATTTAAGCAGCAGGATTTACGCTGGTTATGCCACTTCTGGCCTAAACCCTGAACCATTTGCCTGGTTTTCCGGCTGGAGCATTAAACGTTTGATCGAAGACCAGATAGGCGGAGATCCCGAATTGAATTACTCCGGTAATAACCCCTCTTCTGCCTTTCTTTCCTGGGGTCCTTATCTGTGGGCCAATGGTACAATTGCAAGAAGTGATGGTTTAACCTGGCTTGCTTCTGATTTTCAACCTGATGGCACACATCCATCCGCATCGGGCAGGCAGAAAGTGGCGCAGTTGCTGCTCAATTTTTTTAATTCAGATGAAACAACAAAACCTTGGTTTATAAAACCATAAACAGAATTTTTAAAGCGACAATGTTTTCCTGCCAGGCCTGGGTTTCCCTTTGAAATTCATCAGGTTAAATTAAGTTTAGCTAGAAACTTTCTTCCACTCAGCGACCCATAAATACCATAAGAATCTGAACGTCACTCGGGTTGATACCTGAAATTCTTGAGGCTTGTCCCAAGGTCCGCGGGCGGCTTTTGTGTAACTTTTCCCTTGCCTCGGAGCCTAACGACGTAATACGTTGATAATCAAATTGTTGTGGAATTTCTAGTTCTTCCAGTTGTTTCATTTTCTGAACCAGGTCCTTTTCTTTATCTATATACACCTGGTATTTGGTTTGTATTTCAGCCTGTTCTATTGCTTCAGTAGAATAAGAGCGGAGTAGCTCATCAACGCGGTTTGAGCTTTGCCTCATTCCTTGCAGGTCAACTGAAGGACGAAGGATTATTTTTTCCAGCCTTTGCTTCTCGGTTATTGCAGCACTCTTTTTCGATGTGAGGTAAGGGTTAATTTCATCTGGCTCAATGGCGGTTGCCTTGAACATTTCCTGTAGTGAGGACACTTGCGCTTTTTTATTCAACATAAGTTCCATTCTTTCTTTCCCTGCCAAGCCAAGTTGATAGCTGGTTTCTGTTAGTCGTAAATCAGCATTATCCTGCCTTAACAATGTTCGAAACTCTGCCCTCGAAGTAAACATACGATAAGGCTCCTGTGTGCCCTTGCTGATCAGGTCATCTATCAAAACGCCGATGTAAGCATCACTTCTTTTAAGAATAAAAGGCATTTCTTTTTTTATGGAAAGGTGGGCATTCATTCCAGCCATAAGTCCCTGGCAGGCTGCTTCCTCGTATCCGGTGGTTCCGTTGATCTGGCCTGCAAAAAACAATTGCTTGACCCCCTTTGTTTCCAGGGTATAATCCAGTTGAGTTGGGGGAAAGAAATCATATTCAATGGCGTAACCTGGCCGGAAGAATTTTACTTTTTCAAACCCGGGCACTCTTTTAAGGGCTTCGTATTGAACTTCTTCGGGCAAGGAAGTGGAAAAGCCGTTAACATAGATCTCCGCAGTGTTCCAGCCTTCAGGTTCTATAAATAACTGGTGTCGGTCTCGCTCGGAAAACCTGCTGATTTTATCTTCTATGGAAGGACAATAACGGGGGCCGGTACCCTCAATTCTCCCTGCATACATCGGACTCCTGTCAAAGCCTGTTTTTAAAATATCATGAACTGCGGTATCTGTATAGCTGATCCAGCAACTGACTTGGCTGGTAGGTTTTTTGGTGGGGAGAAAAGAGAAGCCCACTATTTCATCATCTCCTTTCTGTTCCTCCATTTTTGAAAAGTCCAACGACCGGCTATCAACCCTTGGAGGAGTTCCTGTTTTTAATCGATCGCTTTGGAATCCTAGTGACACCAATTGTTCTGTAATCCCTTCGGCAGCTTTCTCCGCCACCCTCCCACCACCAAATCGCTTTTCTCCAATATGAATAACACCGTTTAAAAAAGTTCCGTTCGTAAGGATCACTGCCCGGGAATCAATTCGGTGCCCCATTCCTGTTACTACACCTTCTGCCTTGCCATCTTTAATGATGATCTCTTTTACCATATCCTGGTAAAACGACACCCTTTGGGTTTGTTCCAGGGCCTCCCTCCATTTTTGGGCAAATAACATCCGGTCATTTTGTGTTCGGGGGCTCCACATCGCCGGGCCTTTGGATTTATTCAACATCCTGAATTGAATCATAGAAGCGTCGGATACGATTCCCGAATAGCCCCCTAAAGCATCTATTTCCCTTACAATTTGGCCTTTAGCGATCCCACCCATAGCTGGATTACAGCTCATTTGCGCCAGCGTTTGAAGATTCATTGTAATGAGGAGCACCTCGGAGCCCATGTTGGCTGCCGCAGCTGCAGCCTCGCATCCCGCATGCCCCGCTCCGACCACTATAACATCATATTTCTGAAACATTCGGTAAAGGTAAATCCATGTTCCACGTGAAACTGTGTTAAAATTGTTCCACGTGGAACGCGCTATTTTTCATAAAAAAACAGATCAAGCCACTCCTCCTCCATTGCCCTCATGGCTCGCTGATCCTTATCATTCTTATCCTTGAAGCCCAAGAGATGAAGAATTCCATGAAACATGACACGGTGGAGTTCGTTTTTAATGGAAGTCTTAAAGAGGCTGGCGTTCTCGCGCACGCGTTCCAAAGAAATGAATAGATCTGAATGCATGTTTTGTCCTTTTAAAGAATGTTCAAAAGTGATGATGTCAGTAAGTGTATTGTGTTGCAGGTGCTTTTGGTTGAGCTCCAGCAGATAGGCATCCTTACAAAAAATGAAGTTGATCTCTTCAATTCCAATCTTGCGTTCCTCGAACTTTTCGCTAATAAAACTTTTCAGCGCCTTCCTGCTGCCCAGGTTGTACGCGACATCAATAAAATGAAAAAATATCCGTTCGGTTTTTATCATTTTCAAATTTCGTAAACCCTTTCCTAAAGGATTGAATAGCTTTGAAAAATGAAGTTATCCGAATTGAAGTCTGGGGAGAAGGGAAGGATCAAAGCATTTGAAAGTTCAGAGATTGAATTAAAGCTGATGGAAATGGGCTGCATACCGGGTGAGGAAGTGGTGGTAGAGCAGAAGGCACCTTTAGGCGACCCGATATCGATCAGGGTGGCCGGATATTCGTTGAGCTTAAGAATAAACGAAGCGAACCAAATCATTATTGAATAATAAGTTATTGATAATCAAGGATTAATGAAAATTGGTCTTTATTTTGGGTCTTTTAATCCCATCCATACCGGTCACCTCATTATTGCGAACCATGTATTAAATACAACCAACCTCAAGCGGATCTGGTTCGTGGTTTCTCCACAAAACCCTTTAAAAAATACAGAGAATCTATTAAACGAATACGAACGCTATCACCTGGTCCAAAAAGCCGTGGAACATGACCTAAGGCTGAAGCCTTCTGATATTGAGTTTTCGCTCCCTCGCCCCTCCTATACGGCACATACCCTGGCTTACTTGCAGGATAAATACCCCGAATTCGATTTTTCAATCATCATGGGGTCCGACAGTTTTCAAAACCTCCCTAAATGGAAAAATGCTGAAGTCATCATTGCCAACTATGAACTCATGATTTATAATCGTCCCGGGTTTGAGATCATCAACACCATGGGCGCAAAGATCATCGTGATGGATGCACCATTACTTGAAATTTCGGCTACTCATATCCGTGAGTTACTTAAACAAGGAAAATCAATAAAATACCTTGTGCCCGAGGCGGTAGAAGAAGAAATAAAAACTACAGGGATGTATAAAAAAACTCAAAAGAAATAGCCCACCAGAATACAGGTGGCCACGATCAACGGCGAGGGGATTTTAGTAAACCGCAGCAATAAAAAAGTAATAAGGATCACCAAAATATTTATCAGGCTGGTTGCAGTTGCGCCTGCAAGCGATATATCTTTCATAATATATAAAGTGGATGCAATCATGATCCCTACTACGGCTGCATTGATCCCTTCCAGTGAACGGTAAACAACTGCGTATTTTTTAAGGTTGTGCCAGATAGGAAAAAAGAAGAGTACCAGCAGGGCACTTGGAAGAAAAATAGCGACAGTGCCAATGAGGCACCCTAACAATTGCATATGCTTGCCTTCTTCGCGCAATGCCATTCCTCCAGAAAAAGCTGCGATAGAAAATACGGGTCCGGGCATGGCGCGCACAATACCCATTCCTGTAACCATATCTTGTTTTTGAATATTGATCATATTGGATGCGGATTCCGGTGAGGTCTTTTTTAGATTGACCGGACGCACAGAAAATTGTTCATACATCATTGGCATCAACACCTGCCCCCCGCCAAAAACAAGGCTTCCCATTCGGTACATATTCTCAAATAGATTGACCGGCTTCCTGTCGTTCCAATTGTTGGTACGCGCGAGTTCACTGCTCACACCCGCTACAAGAAAAATAAATGCAAAAACCCAGATATTCCACCATTTTATTTTCTTCCGTTTTACTGGCGGCTGTGGGATCCTTTTTTCACTAAGGTTAGTGGCAAAGCCGGCAAGAACGATCAGCAGTGGAAAGATCCAGGGGTTTTTAAAAAAAACATAAGTGGCAATAGTGCAGGCCACCATGATCACCCAGGTAATGGTGTTTTTTACAGAAACTCCAAAAGCCATAAATGCAGCATAGGCAAGAAAACCCACAGCCAATGAAGGAATGAATTTGAAAATATCCGTATGCAACGATTCCCGATCCACATAATGAAGGAAGAATGAAAAGCCTGCCATTAATATACTTGCCGGTGCGATCCATATTAGTAAGGTAACAACAGCCAGCGGAACTCCGCCCCGTTTGTACCCTACAAGTGTGATGGTCTGGGTAGAGGAAGCGCCCGGAAGTAAATTGCAAAAGGCATTATACTCCAGCAATTCCTGTTTGGTGATGTAGGGTGTTTTTTGAACAAACATCTTCATCATCATTGCAATATGCGCCTGCGGCCCTCCGAAAGCAGAAATGCTGTAGAGAAATACGTTCTTTAAAAAAGGAATGTGCCGCAACATCATCGCGGGATAAATTTATTGATTTCTAGCACCTGACATCCATAATCTTTGGTATTCCTTTTCTTTCCTTTCAATAAACGAAAAACAGTACATTTATTTACCTCAAATAAAAACAGTGAAGAAATCAATTTTATTCCTTGCCATCATTATAAGCGGTAATGCAAGTGCGCAAAAACTCAATGAAGCCTATATTCAGCAGGCTGCTGATAAAGTTGAAAGCAAGTGCATCAGCTGGAGAAGAGACCTGCACCAAAATCCCGAACTTGGGAACCGTGAATTTCGCACAGCAAAAATTGTTGCCGATCACTTACGCTCACTTGGAATGATCGTCCAGGAAAATGTAGCACATACGGGTGTGGTTGGCATTTTAAAAGGGGGAAAGCCAGGACCCGTTATCGCATTACGCGCCGACATGGATGGCTTACCCGTAACCGAAAGAACCCCAGTTGCTTTCGCATCCAAACAAAAATCAGAATACAACGGACAGGAAGTAGGTGTGATGCATGCCTGCGGCCACGACACCCACGTAGCTATTTTAATGAGCGTTGCCGAAATACTTGCTGCCGTAAAAAATGATATTGCAGGAACCATAAAATTTGTTTTTCAACCTGCGGAGGAAGGTCCGCCACAGGGCGAAGAAGGCGGTGCCCCACTAATGGTAAAGGAAGGCGTACTGGATAATCCTAAAGTGGATGTGATGTTCGGACTGCACATTAACGCACAAACACCTGTAGGACAGATCAAATACAGGGAACAGGGCATGATGGCTGCGTCAGACTGGTTCTCCATAAAAATCAAAGGAAAGCAAACCCACGGCGCGCAACCATGGAATGGCATTGACCCGGTAGTAATAGGTGCCCAGATCATCCAGGGATTGCAAACGATTGTGAGCCGGCAAACCGAATTAACAAAGAACGCCGTTGTGATTTCAACAACCGTATTTAATGGTGGTGTAAGGGAAAACATTATTCCCGAAGAGGCCTTGCTGAAAGGAACCATTAGAACTCTGGACACGGCCATGCAGGCAGATATTTGGAAAAGAATTGAACGCACGGCAAAAAATATTGCAGAAGCTTCGGGGGCTACCGCTGAAGTAAGTATTACACCAATGACACTGGTCACTTACAATGATCCAAAGCTGACTGCTCAAATGCTGCCTTCACTAAACAAAGCCACCGGGAATAATGTGATCCGGATGGATGCTGTAATGGGCGCAGAAGACTATGCTTTTTTTGCAGAAAAAATCCCCGCGCTCTACTTCTATCTTGGAGGAATGACACCGGGCCAGGACCCGAAAAAAGTAGCGCCTCACCACACCCCCGATTTTTTTGTTGATGAAGCAGGGTTAAAAACAGGAATCAAAGCCTTTGCTTACCTCGTAATGGATTATATGAATGCCGGCAAACGCTAAGCATGCAAACCAAGCAACCATGAAATATTTTTTAGTACTGATTAGTTTTATTTTCATTCTCCAGGCCCCCGCCCAAAAAACAGATAAAAAACTTCAAAAGAAAATTGAAGCATTATTCAAAGGGTATAACGGCGATATTGGGGTATATGTAAAAGATCTTAAGACAAACAAAATTGTAGCGATCAATGCCGATTCGGTTTTCCCATCGGCGAGCATTGTAAAGATCCCGATCCTTGTAGGCGTTATGCATAAGATACAATCAGGAGAATTAAAATACAACCAGCCATTGGTGTACCGCGATTCTTTATTGTACGCCGGCGTGGATCTTCTTGGTTCATTTAAGGATTCAGAAAAAATTGAATTGAGCAAAGCGATTATGCTGATGCTGACTATGAGCGATAATACAGCAAGCCTGTGGCTGCAATACCTTGCAGGTACCGGAACGTTTATCAATCAATTAATGGATCGTCTTGAATTGAAAAATACAAAAGTCAATTCCCGCACACCAGGAAGAGAAGCGGACCGGCTGAAATATGGTTGGGGACAAACAACGCCTTTTGAAATGGTGTTGCTGATGCAAAACATTGTGGAAGGTAAAGTGATCAGCAAAGAAAGAAGTGAACAAATGCTCCGGTTATTAGGAAGAAATTACTGGGATGAAGTTGCTGTTTCTAAAATCCCTGCAGATGTTTTTGTTGCCAGTAAAAACGGCGCAGTAAACCAGGCCAGGAATGAATTGCTTTTTGTTAATGGACGGAAGGCACGTTATATATTCTGCATCTGTACAAAAAATAATAAGGATCAAAGCTGGGGTGATAACAATGAAGCCTGGGTGTTGACAGGAAAATTATCCCAACTGCTCTGGAATCATTTTTCCAACTGATTATTTAAGAAACTGGTAAAAAGCAAAGCTCATGACATAAGCAATAGCTGTCATGTAAACAAACTGGATGGCTGGCCATTTCCAGGTTTTCGTTTCTCTTCTTGTGATGGCGAGGGTGCTCATACACTGCATAGCAAAAACATAAAATACCATCAGCGAAACTCCTGTGGCCAGCGTAAACAACACCGAACCATCTTCTTTTTTTGCAGAGCGCAATTTTTCCCTGAGTAACAATCCTTCCTCTTCCTCCCCTACGCTGTATAATGTTGCCATTGTGCCAACAAATACTTCACGCGCTGCAAATGAAGTAATCAGTGCAATGCCGATCCGCCAGTCGTAACCCAGGGGCTGAATAGCGGGTTCGATAGATTTTCCAATGATGCCGGCATAAGAGTTTTCAAGCTTTGCTGTACTATAGTTCTGAAGTAATATTTCTTTTTGTTCAGGATTGCTTTTTACATCAGTTTGGTATTTTGTTTCCAGTGCATCCATCCGGTTTCCCGGGCCAAATGAACTCAGCGCCCAAAGGATCAGGCTGATGACCATGATCACCTTTCCGGCATCTGTAACAAATATCCTGGCCTTATTGATCATTGTTTGCGAAATATTGGCCAGTCTTGGCGCACGATACGTTGGCAGCTCCAAAATAAAAAAGCTTCTTTCTTTTATGTTAATGAACCATTTGGCAATGAAGGAAACCAGCAAGGCCATCACAAGCCCCATCAGGTAAAGCCCCATCATTACCAGTCCCTGTGTGCTAAATATTCCAAGAGCGTAGGTATTTGGGATCACCAGGCCAATGAGAATGGTATAAACAGGAAGCCGGGCGGAACAGCTCATGAGCGGTGTGATCAGGATCGTAAGCAGGCGTTCCTTTCTGTTTTCAATGGCCCTTGCACTCATAATAGCAGGAACGGCACATGCAAAACCACTGATCAAAGGCATTACGCTTTTTCCGTTCAATCCAACACTGCGCATCAACCTGTCGGTAAGAAAACTGATCCTGGCCATGTAGCCGGTATCTTCCAAAAGTGTGATCAATCCAAACAGGATCATGATCTGCGGAACAAAGATCATAATACCACTAAGGCCCGCTACCACCCCGTTGATCAACAGATCACTCCACCAGGCCTCCGGCAGTGTTCGGGAAAGAAATGCGCTGCCTGAAGAAAAAAGCATTTCGATCCAGGTCATAGGATGTTGTGCCAGCCAGAAAACGCATTGAAATAAAATAAATAAAACAGCCAGCAGGATAAGATAACCCCACCGCCTGTGTAACAGCACATTGTCAAGTTTATCTGTAAGTATGGTTTGCTGCAGGGGATCCGGCTCTGTTACTGCCACCTGCATAATATGTTTGATTCTTCCGTAGCGCTGCAATATTTCTGTTGCCTGCGTTTTTGTATGGTTAAACGCGTGCTTTCTTTCAATTTCCTCGATCTGATCCTGAGTTGCCCGGCTCAAATCAAAAGACTCATGATTGATCAGGTAGTGTATGGCGGAATAGTCACTTGTTCCGGGAACCAGCGCCCTGAGTTCTTCAATCGGTTCTTTTGCCAGCGCCCTGTTGTCGATAAAATCTCTTGCAGCAACTTTGTTGATGTTTGATACCGTGAGTTCGATCACTTTTTTTAACTGGGCAATGCCTTTGTTTTTTCTGGGATTAACAGAAACCACGGGAACACCCAGCTCTCTTTCAAGTTCCGGGATATTTATTTCTATTCCTTTTTTGCTGGCCAGGTCTGCCATCGTAAGGGCGACCACCACCGGTTTTTTAAGATCAAGGATCTGGGAACAGAACAACAGGTTTCTTTTCAAATTGCTGGCATCCACAACTACAACAAATACATCGGCACGAATATCCTGGTCCTGGTTCAGCAATACGCGATAACTCACCCATTCATCCAGCCGCTTCGGGTATAAACTATAGGTGCCCGGGAGGTCAATGATGTTTCCCGTAACGGTTGAAGAAATGGAGGAATTACCCGTTTTCTTATCTACGGTAACGCCCGGGAAATTGCCCACTCTTTGATTGGAACCGGTAAATACGTTGAATAAAGAGGTTTTCCCGCTGTTGGGGTTACCCACTAAAGCAATATGAATGATTTGTTTTTTCACAACTATGCCGCGCAAAGGTAATTGCAGACCCCGGCAATAACTTACGAGATGCGGAGTTTTACTCAGCGCCCACTATAGAAATGGCTGACAATTAACAAAATGGTGGTTTAAAATGGACAGCTGACGATTAATTGCAAATGCCTTTGAATATTTTTGTTGTTCTAAAAATTATATCGTGATTAGAAATATAGCCATCGTGGTTTTAGTTTTTTTGTCGTCAGAGAGTTATGGTCAAAAATTAAAAAAAGAAGACAGAGCACTTATTTCAAATCTTCAGAAGCACGTTGTTTATTTATCGGATGATAAACTGGAAGGCAGAAGAACGGGAACTGGTGGTGAAAAGCAGGCAGCTGCTTATATAGCTACTGAATTTCAAAAAGCAGGTTTAGCGCCTATGGGAACCAATGGTTATTTCCAGGAATTTTCCATTTATGAAGGAAAGCGTATTGATGAAAGCACCTCACTTTCTTTTAATGGCGAGACGCTTAAGTTGCATGAGGATTTTTTTCCGCTTGCTTACAGTGCCAATGGCAAACAGGAGGCTGCTCCTTCTCTGGCTTTGCAGGAATCTGGTATGCCGTGGTTTCTGGATCTGCATGAGTTGCTTGATGAAGGTGCATCCAATCCACATTTCGACCTGCAGGGCGCTTTGATTAGAAAAGTAAAATCCATAAGGGCTAAAGGTGCCTCAGCATTGTTTGTATACAATTCATCAGATAAAGAAGACAGGATCATTTTTGATGCGAAAGATCGGAGTCCGGCAATGGAAATTCCAGTTGTTTATATCAAAAGATCCGCTGCAAAGAAATTCTTTTCTGATGCATCCGCCGAACTGGAACTTCAATTGCAAACGCAGATTACAGAAGTTTCCAGAACAGGCTCGAATGTGATCGGGTTTGTAAATAACCGCGCCGCAACAACGATCATTATAGGCGCCCATTTCGATCACCTGGGTTATGGCGAAGATGGAAATTCGAGAGAAGTTTCATTGGGCGCTGTTCATAACGGTGCAGATGATAATGCCAGCGGAACTGCTGCTATTATAGAGCTGGCTGGACTTGTGAGATTGGCAAAACTTAAAAAACACAACTACCTTTTTATTGGTTTTTCAGGTGAGGAACTGGGTTTATACGGTTCAAAATATTTTACTGAAAATCCTACAATTGAATTGGCCGGTGTCAATTATATGGTGAACCTGGATATGGTTGGAAGACTGAATGCACAAACAAAAACCTTGACCGTTGGTGGTTACGGCACTTCTCCTTCCTGGGGCCAGTTTTATAAAGCAAGTGGAAAGAAAGGTTTGTATGCCTCGGGAATCCAATTCAAATTTGATTCCAGCGGAACCGGGCCAAGTGACCACACTTCCTTTTACAGGAAAAATATTCCTGTGCTTTTTTATTTTACGGGTCTTCATTCAGATTATCATAAGCCAACCGATGATCATGATAAGATCAATTATGAAGGACAACTGCATCTTGTAAAGCACGTGTTCAGTTTGCTGGAGGCGACCGAAAAAAAACCTGGGAAAATTGCTTTTTCAAAAACGCGCGAAGTGCAAACCAACACTTCTGCCAGGTTCTCGGTTTCACTTGGCATCATGCCGGATTATACTTACAGTGGCAATGGAATCAGGGTTGACGGAGTGATCGAAGGGCGTGCTGCTCATAAAGCAGGCCTGCAGCCAGGCGACATCGTGACGGCTCTGGGAAATACCAATGTCAGTTCAATGGAAGCTTATATGCAGGCATTAAGCCGGTTCAATAAAGGGGATAAAACCAGTGTGACTTTTTCCCGGAAAAATCAGGTACTTTCAACAGCGGTTGAATTTTAGTATTTTTCCACTCCAATTCCTTTTATGGCTTCCAGTCAAAACCTCAAACTTGTTCTTGATACCCACGCGATTACCGAAAATTTTTTTGATGCAACCCGCTTGCTTGGGATCATGGCACCTGTAAAAGCCTACCAGTTTTGCTGGAAAGTAAACGCCGCGCTGGGAATAGATTTCAGGATCAACAATGACCTTGAAATCCAGTTGATAAAAAAGAACAGGAATTATTTTTTTTCGATTTATGAATTCAATGAAACGGCAACCTGCCTGAAGCATTATTTATACAATAACCAAAATGACGGCGAATACCTGCTGCCCGAATTTAAACATCTTGATTTTTTATGGTTATTGAAAGACGACCATGTTGCTGAAGATTACCTCCAGGAGATCGTTCAATCGCTTAAAGCGATTAGCGGTGTGCAACTGGTAGTGGAGCTAACCAATGAAAAAATAAAACACAGGGAACACCTGGTCTTATAAGTAAGCACACCATGACGATTATTCAGCTTAATTTTTATTTATCAATATAACATCACCTTATGTGGGAGCAAACTTCATCAGCACTTTACCGAAAATTTACATTTAAGGATTTTTCAGAAGCCTTTGCTTTTATGACCAGCGTAGCGTTGGCAGCTGAAAAAATGGATCACCATCCTAAATGGACGAATGTTTGGAACACCGTAGAGATCTGGCTTTCCACCCATGATGCTGGGAACACCGTGACCGACAAAGACAATAAACTTGCTGAAACCATCGATCGAATTTTCAATGCAAATAACTGATACACTTTTCATGGTAAGGCCAGCCGCCTTTTCCTATAATGAAGAAACAGCCGCAAATAATTTATTCCAGCAGGCTTCCTCACTAAGTAAGGAAACCCTCCAACAAAAAGCCCTTGCCCAATTTGATGCCATGGTGAAAATGCTGCTTGTAAAAGGCATTCATGTTATTGTGCAAGATGATGATGTCGATCCTCCAAAACCGGATGCTGTTTTTCCAAACAACTGGTTTCTTACTGGAGCCGACGGCGGTATTCACCTGTTTCCGATGTTTGCTCCTAACAGAAGAAAAGAGCGATCATCCGCCATTGTTGATGCGCTGAAAGAAAGTTTTGTTTTTGATTATATTAAAGACTGGTCAGATGGAGAGGCTTTAAACGAATTCCTGGAAGGAACCGGCAGCATGGTGTTTGATCACAATAACCGGATCATTTATGCATGCATTTCAGAAAGGACAAATGTAAATGCGTTAAAAAGATTTGCAGAAGACATGCAATACCGCGCCATTCCATTCACTGCAGAATTTGAAGGCGCGCCTGTTTATCATACCAATGTTATGTTGAGTATTGGTGAAGGTTTTGCAGTGCTATGTCCCAAATCCATTACCGATCATACAGAAAGGATTGCTGTTGCACAGTTACTTGAAGCCACAGGGCATGAAAATATTTATGTTGAACCAGAACACATGAAAAATTTTGCGTGCAATTTACTCCAGGTGAAAAACAATGCAGGAAAACGAATGATCGTCATCAGCCAGTCGGCAGTGAATGCACTGCCCCAGGAAAAACTTGAAAGGTTGCAACACCACGGGGAGCTGCTGCCGATAGATGTATCTTTAATTGAATCGGTAAATGGCGGTAGTGTAAGATGTATGGTTGCTGAGATCTTTTTAAAGAGGCGTCAGGCGGTAACATAAACCAGTTTTTCTCTGGGACCTGTAAAAATACCAATGGGTTCCAGGTTCAGTTGAAATGACTGAAATATTTGAGCTACCTCCTTCAGGCTTTCTTTATCAACCGCGATGAGTAAGCCTCCGTTTGTTTGAGGATCCGGAAGTACATTAAATGCTTCCATTACATTCACTCCCTTTTCAAAAGCCACATGCTGACTATAGCTATTCCAGTTCCGGAAGGTGGCATCGGGAATGGTTCTTTGTCTTAAATAATCATCCAGCCCTTCGATTTTTTTTATTTTTTCATAATGAATCGTTGCACTTATCCGTCCCCCGTCAAGCATTTCAATAAGATGTCCCAAGAAACCGAACCCTGTTACATCTGTCATGGCGTTAACGCCTTTAATTTTTCCAAGAGCAGCTCCAACTTTATTTAAACTGGTGAGCTGATCGATGAGGGGTTTGTAGTGTTCCTCAGCAAGTACGCCCCTTTTTATTGCTGTTGTCAAAATGCCAACACCAAGCGGCTTGGTTAGAAATAGATGGTCGCCTGCTGAAGCAGCGGAATTTTTTTTGAGATGTTCTTTTTGCAGGATGCCGGTTACAGATAAACCAAATATCGGATCGTTTGAATCAATGGTATGTCCGCCCGCAAGCGGTATCCCCGCTTCATTACAAATGCTTCTTCCTCCTTCAAGTACCTGACGGGCAAGTTCCGGAGAAATTTTTTCAACCGGCCATCCAAGAATGGCAATGGCCATGATGGGTTTTCCGCCCATGGCATATACATCACTGATGGCATTGGCCGCGGCAATTCTTCCGAAATCAAAAGCATCATCTACTATGGGAAGAAAAAAATCAGTGGTTGAGATTACGGCGGAAGCAGCATCAAGTGAAAATACTGCAGCATCATCATTCGTGTCATTTCCTACAAGCAGCCCGGTATATGCCGAAAGGTTATCTGACCCGATAATCTCTTTTAATACCGCAGGTGAAATTTTACAGCCACAGCCACCCCCTTTTGAGTAGGTGCTTAACCGTTTTGATTCTTCCATTCTTATTTTCTTTTTCTAATGATCCTGATGGATGCATTGGTTTTAAGGTCTGCTGCAAAATGAAGCTGATAAATTTTGTCGCCGTCGCGTATCATCAGCAATCCGGTATTCGGCGGAATGCTCCCCAGGTTTTCTGCAACAAGAACGATTTCAAAAGCATCCTGTTGTACAACAATATTTTTTCGTATAGCTATGGCTGTTAGACGTGCAGCATCAATGATCTTTTCACCATTTATATAAACACTTACCGAGTCACCGTCAATCACCCCGTTATCATAAAAAGAGAGTTGAAGGCTGTCGCCGGTAACCTCAAATATGGCCAGCTCTTTTTTTATTCTTTTATCCACCGGAATAATTTCGGCAGGTTTTAATTCTTTTGAAGCAGCGGGTGGTTTAGTTGAATTTGTTTTGGGTTTTTGGTTTGTAGCCTGCGCTGGTGTGCGCATTTCGTCCATTTCGCGGAGATGGGTAAACAATGCAGACTTTGCGCTGTCGGTTGAACGGCTGAGTTCCACCTTGCCCGGAATGGAATAATATTGTTTTGTGCGATTGGTTTGCCAGGTGCCGTTTAGGTCAATAAGACTGTCCTGCCGGTTGATCGGAATTACAAAAAGCCGCTTTACGCCTTTTGCTGGTGATTCGGGAAAGTTGTGTGCGAGGAATTTATCATCTTCCACAACAAGATTGTCGCCATCTATTTGTGCTTTAACTTTCCTGATGCCATAATAGAATGTATCGTTTGAAACAAAAGTGACATAGGAATACCCCGTGATCTTTCCACGGTATTCACTCAACGCGAGTTCGTATTGCTGAACAAGTTTAGATGAGTCATTATATAAAGTCCCGGTGTAAAATCCACTTATTTTTTGTGCGGAAGTTGGGCCGCAGAAAAAAAGCAACAGTAGCAGGCAAATTGGTTTCATAACATTTGATATTGGGTTTTCAGCAGGTCGGCATTGGCCGGCGTAACAGAGACACAAGGCAAAATAGACAATAATTTTTCAAGTTGAGAGCGATTATTCAATCCTTTTAAATAATGTTTATCGTAGTATTTCAGCAGGATCCTGAAGGCTTCTTTAGTATTTCCCTGCTCCAGGAATTCGATGGTATTTTTAGTGTCCATTGGCCCCAGTCTTTTGCAGATCCTTTGTGTGGAATGAATCAGTTTTTCAGTCTCTAATGCGCCATATTCCTCGCAGATATTTTCCAGCCTTTGTTCAAAACCGATCTCCAGGAAACAGAGTGGCGCGGCTCGCATGGTATTCCAAAATACATTTGGGAGATTAAGGTCCCCGATGCGCTGGCTTTCGTCTTCCAGCCAGATCATTTTACCTGTAGTTTGGCTGTATGCCAGCGGATCCAATTCAATGGGGCAATCACTGCATTTTTCAATCAATTCAAGCGCCAGCAGGTTTTCAAACATTTCCTGGGAGGGTTGCGGGATCATCTGGATGTTTCCAAAAGCAGATCCTTTATGAGAAGCAATCGCCTCCAGGTCGATTATTGTTTCGCCTCTTTTTTGTAGTGCTTTCAATACCAGGGTTTTTCCCGAACCAGTGTAACCGCCAATTATTTTAAGGTTGAAGGGAAGCGTAAATGTTTTGAGCACATAGTTCCTGAAGGATTTATAACCTCCTGCCAGCACCTGAACCCGGTATCCATAAAGATCCAGCAACCAGGCCACAGCAGCACTGCGCATCCCCCCGCGCCAGCAGTAAATGAAAACAATGGGTTTTAGGTCATTTTCTAATGGCGGTTCATTGCCGTATGCATTGGGGGTCGATTTTTTAATCATTAATTCCACGGCTTCGACCATGGAACGCATTTTGGGACCAAAAATGTCCAGCCCAATTTTAATGGCAGCTTCACGACTGACTTGTTTATAAGTAGTGCCAACCTGTTTTCTTTCTTCATCGGAAAACAACGGAAGATTTATGGCTGAAGGAATATGTGCATGAACATATTCAGATGGAGAGCGCACATCAAGAACAAGCTGTTCTTTAGACGCATTCAGAAATTCATCTATTCTTATCCTTTTGACCTGCACTTGGCAAATGTATCTTCAATTCACTAAACCAAAAATGCCTTCCGGATGGAAGGCATTTAAATACATGATCAAACATGCTTAATTATCTTTCACTTTGGTTTTACCATCTTCAACCTTGATCTTTTTATCACCGGTTTTGATTTTCATATCACCGTCAGCTTCTGTTTTGATCTTCATATCATCATTTTTCATCTTCATGCTGCCATCTTCATCCCATTTTATTTTATCCCACTCAACCCAAAGGTTGTTTTCATCCTGGTATAAAACCCTGTTGTTTTCCTGTCTTGCCTGACGCAACCTGTTGCCTTCTGCATCATATACCCACCAGTCGTTGTTGTCAACATAAATATAACGGGTAAGGGGCTGGTTGTTGCTCGTGTTTACTTTTGCACCCGTTGTTCTGTCTACTGAAATCTTTACAGGCTGCCCGGTTTGAGCATCACGATATAATCCCGCTTCACTGTTACGGTTGAATTCATCAGCCATAGCCGAATAATCAGTCGTGGTATTCATTGTGCCGGTAGTAGTTGTTGTGTCTGCTGAAATTGAGGTTGTGTCTGAATCATTATTACAAGCTGTAAAGCCTAATGATAGCACAGCAACTACGCTGAAAATCTGCTTTTTCATGAGTTAAATTATTTGTTTCCTCTCGTGGTGCAAAAATGGGGCCGTAGAAGGCCTTGCTGCTACTAACCATTCATTGAGGCAAGAAATTCTTCATTGCTTTTAGTGCCACGCATACGCTTAAGTAGCTCAGACATAGCCTCTTCCGTATTCATGTCGTTGAGATAAACCCGAAGCAGGTTCATGCGCTGCAAAACATCTTTATCAAGCAACAGGTCATCCCTTCTTGTAGAAGAAGCTACCAGATCAATGGCCGGGAAAACACGCCTGTTGGCCAGGCGGCGATCCAGTTGAAGTTCCATGTTGCCGGTACCTTTAAATTCTTCAAAGATCACCTCATCCATTTTAGAACCGGTATCGATCAGCGCTGTAGCAAGAATGGTAAGCGAACCTCCGTTTTCTATTTTACGGGCCGCACCAAAAAACTGTTTGGGCTTTTGCATGGCATTGGCCTCCACACCACCCGAAAGTACTTTTCCGGAAGATGGAGAAACCGTATTGTGCGCACGGGCAAGGCGGGTAATGGAATCCAGGAGGATCACCACATCATGTCCGCATTCAACCAGTCGTTTGGCTTTTTGAAGTGCAATAGTTGAAACTTTTACATGTTTTTCGGCTGGCTCATCAAATGTAGAAGCAATTACTTCTGCCTTCACACTTCTTTCCATGTCGGTAACCTCTTCCGGGCGTTCATCCACCAGCACAATAATGAGGTAGCATTCCGGGTGATTGGCTGCAATAGCATTCGCCACTGCTTTCAATAACATGGTCTTACCCGTTTTAGGTTGGGCAACGATCAATCCTCTTTGTCCCTTACCTATAGGAGTAAAGAGGTCCATGATCCTTGTACTGTTATCAGAAGGATTTGTAAACAGATTTAATTTTTCAAAAGGGAAAAGTGGGGTCAGGTAATCAAATGGCACACGGTCGCGCACTTCTTCCGGACTTTTACCATTGATGTGCTCCACTTTTAAAAGTGCGAAATATTTTTCGCCTTCTTTTGGAGGTCTTACTGATCCGTAAACAGAATCTCCCGTCTTTAAACCAAATAATTTGATTTGAGAAGGGGAAACGTACACATCATCAGGAGAAGACAAATAATTATAATCCGATGAACGCAAGAAACCATATCCGTCCGGCATCATCTCCAAAACACCTTCAGCCAGGATAATTCCATCAAATTCTATATTGAACACCTGTTCGCGGCGTTGTGGAAAATATTTGTTGACCTGGTTGTTCTGATTTTCAGCTGGTTTTTCCTGCGGCTGAGCTTCTTCTTGTCTTTTTTCATTTATATGTTCAGCAGGTTGCTTGTCCACCTGTTGTTCTGCTGGTGCTTCAAGGTTTAGTTCCGGTTGATCGTCAGATTTTTTCCTTGGCGTTTTCTTTACCGGTTCTTTTTTGGCCGCAATTTTCTTTGCGGGCTTTGCTGATGTTTCTTCAGAAGGGGCATTGCCGGTTTCTTCTACAATTGCTTCTTCTGTTGAATTTGCAGTAGATGCTTTTACGATCCTTTTTCTTTTCGGCTTATCCGATGCATCTTCTTTTTGTTGACTACCCATTACAGCTTGTTTGTCGAGAATTTTAAAAATAAGTCCCTGTTTATCGAGTTTTTTTGCACTATCAATTTTTAGTTCTTCAGCAATGTCCAGCAACTCTGGAACAAGCATGTCGTTCAACTGCAGAATATCGTACATAAAAAATTGTTTGAACTAACCAGAGGTAAAAACCAGTCTGTTAACTTATTGATTTGTTTATGAATGGAATGTAAATACGGGTGTTGCGCGTAATATAGGGATGATCTCTCAACCGATTCCGCTGCAATTATACAGCTAAAAAGAGAAATCCAAAAATTTTTACCCCTTTTCCTCTTACCCGGACTGTAGCAATGAGGCAGGTTTTATGCCAGAACAAAGGGAATATTTATGTTCAGAACGGTTGTCGAGCAGGTGCAGGAAATTCTTTTCTAAGTTTATCTTTGCGCACTTCAACCATCATCAAACAATCTTTTACTATGTTCAACAGGCGCACCAGGATCAGTGAAATTCTTAAAATGGAACCAGCAGAACAACAGGTTACGGTTATGGGATGGGTGCGCACTTTCAGAAACAACCAGTTCATTGCCCTGAACGACGGCTCCACCAATCATAATTTACAAGTGGTGCTGGAACTGGGAAAGTTTGATGAGGAACTGCTAAAAAGAATGACCACAAGTGCTTCATTAAAAGTTTCCGGTACACTGGTGGCTTCATTGGGGAAAGGACAAAAGATGGATCTGAAAGCAGAGCATGTTGAAGTTTTGGGCGACAGTGACCCGGAAAAATATCCGCTGCAGCCAAAAAAACACAGCCTCGAATTTTTAAGGGAAATTGCGCACCTGCGCTTCAGGACAAACACATTTGGTTCTGTGTTCCGCATCAGGCATTCATTGGCTTTTGCCGTACACCAATTTTTTAACGACAAAGGATTTATTTATTTACACACCCCAATCATCACTTCAAGTGATGCAGAAGGTGCTGGCGAAATGTTCCGCGTATCCACGCTTCCATTAATTAATCCACCCCTGACTGAAGAAGGCTCCATCGATTTTACACAGGATTTTTTTGGACGTGCCACCAACCTTACAGTAAGCGGACAACTGGAGGGAGAGCTGGGAGCAACCGCTTTTGGCGATATCTATACTTTTGGTCCAACCTTTCGGGCGGAAAACTCCAATACAGCACGCCACCTGGCCGAGTTCTGGATGATTGAACCTGAAATGGCTTTTTATGATCTTGAAGACAACGCAGATCTTGCAGAAGCGTTTATTCAGTATATCATCCGCTACGTTATGGAAAGAAATGCGGAAGACCTGGAGTTTTTAAGAATGCGACTTCTTGATGAAGAAAAGCAGAAACCACAGAACGAAAGAAGTGAACTGGATCTTATAGAAAAGCTAAGGTTCGTAGTGGAAAATAAATTTGAAAGAATTACCTATACAGAAGCGATCGATATTTTATTGCAATCTCCGGCATACAAGAAAAAAAAGTTTCAGTACGAGGTGAAATGGGGTATGGATATGCAAAGCGAACATGAGCGCTACCTCGTTGAGAAACATTTTAAAAAGCCCGTCATTGTTACCAATTATCCCAAGGACATCAAGTCTTTTTATATGCGCATGAATGATGATGGAAAGACCGTTGCGGCCATGGACATTCTTGCGCCTGGTATCGGAGAGATCGTTGGCGGTTCGCAACGCGAAGAAAGACTGGACAGGTTAACGGGAAGAATGGATGAAATGGGCGTGTCCCAGGATGAACTCTGGTGGTACCTTGATACTAGAAGGTTTGGTACCGTTCCCCATGCTGGTTTCGGATTGGGTTTTGAAAGAATGGTTCAATTTGTAACCGGCATGGGCAATATCCGGGATGTCATTGCCTTTCCACGCACTCCCAAAAGCGCTGAGTTTTAATAAACATTTTTATGGTGTGAATTTATTCAATCCGTAAATAGTAAACAGGCAAGGTGTTTATCCTTCTCCAATCGTAAGAACAGGAAAGCTGATGTTTTTAATCAGCTCGGCTGTATGGGTTTTGAATAGCAATCGCTCTATCATGCTGTGCTTATGAGGAAGGACGATTAGCATATCTACCTGGTTGTTATTCATAAAGGCATCAATTGCTTCTGAAAAGTCTTCGCTGGTAATGGAGTGAATCTCTGGTCGCAGGTCTGAAAGAATATGACTGATGTCTTTTTTGTCAGCATTGGTTCCACTTATATGAACAATGTGGAATTGTGCACGGGTTTCCAAAAGAAAATTCCTGATCCAGCCTTCATGTTCCTCTGGAAAATTACCGTCTGAAGCAAGTGCAACCTGCTGTAGTTTAAATTCATGTATAGTATCGGGAACGGTAATAACCGGTGTGCGTGATGAACGTATTACGGAAAGTGCGGTGCTGCCAAACAAAAACTGTTCAACACCTGAGGCGCCGCGTTTACCAACGATAACTGCAAATGGCTGCTGCTTTTCACAAATTTCATTGATCTCTCCAACTACATCTCCCAGCCTGCTGATGGTTTCAATCTCCACACCACTGATTTTTGCCCGCAACGCCTCTTCGGTTTTTTTCAACCCCGTCTCTGCATTGTTTTTTAATTCTTCTGCTGAAACCATTAAAACCGGTACATCGCTCATACTAATGGGGATCTGGTACACATGCAATAAGATCAAACCTGCGTTGATTTGTTGTGCCATACGAGCTGCATAATGAATGGCATTATCAGCCGAAGGAGAAAAATCAGTAGCTACCAGTATTTTTTTCATAATGAAAAAGTACAAAGAATTCCGGTTTCAGGTCACCATCTTTTGTGGAAAACCAAATGATTCCCGTCATAACAAAAACATTTTATGAACCTATTGAACGACAAACCAATTGCAGCAAAAGGAGCGGCAACAGAAATATTATTGGATATGACACCGCTTGTGGACCTTGGATTTTTGCTGATCACCTTTTTCATATTTACATCAACCATGATGGAAGCCCATGTTTTTAAACTGGTAATGCCGGCAACTTCCAGCAATCGACCATCGGTTGCAGAAAGCAAATCAGCAACTGTGATCCTCGGTGCAAATAATGTTCTTTTTTATTATGAGGGCATGGCCGAGAAAACCGATCTTAAGGAAATTGATTACAATGAGCTGCGCCAAAAGCTACAGGTCAAAAAAGCCGCCACCGGGAATGAACTCACGGTGCTGATCAAAATAACTCCAGATGCTACCTATCAGAACCTGGTGGACGTTCTGGATGAAATGCTGATCTCCAACATCGAAAAATATGTAGTTATGGATCCTGAAAAGGAAGAATATGCTGTTTTAAGCCCTTCTGGATTTTAAATGATTTCAGCGTAATTTTACTTTTCTAATTATACAATATGAATATTCCTGTTGTTGATCTTGAAGAATTTCTAAGCGGCGATGAGCAAAAAAAGAAAGAATTTGTAAAAAAGCTGGGACAAGCCTATGAGGAAGTAGGCTTTGTTGCTGTAAAAAATCACGGCATCCCGGACGACCTCATTGCCGATCTGTATAAATACGTTCAACAATTTTTTTCGCTCTCCGATGATGTGAAGTTGTCTTATGAGAAAAAAGAACTGGCAGGTCAGCGGGGTTACACCTCATTTGGTAGAGAACACGCAAAAGGTTTTGATGCTCCGGATCTGAAAGAGTTTTTCCAGTTTGGACAAACCGTGGAAGACAATGATCCGGTTAAAGAAGAATATCCGGATAATGTAATGGTTTCTGAAGTGCCGGAGTTCTCTCCCACCTTGCTTAAAGCCTATGAAAATTTTGAAAAATCAGGAACATCATTATTAAGAGCAATTGCCCTGTACCTTCAACTGGATGAAAATTATTTTGACGAATGGGTACATAATGGCAATTCCATTCTCAGGGCCATACATTATCCGCCAATTAAAAACGAACCTAAATCTGCGATCCGCGCGGAACAACACGAAGACATCAACCTGATCACACTACTGGTGGGCGCTTCTGCAGATGGATTGCAAATACTAACCAAACAAAATGAATGGGTAGGCGTTACTTCATTGCCTGAACAAATTGTAGTGAATGTAGGTGACATGTTACAAAGGCTCACCAACAATAAACTGCGCTCCACAACACACAGAGTTGTAAATCCGCCCAGAGAGCTTTGGGCCACTTCAAGATTTTCAATTCCATTTTTCCTTCATCCCAAAGGCAATATGAATCTTGCCTGCCTGGAAGGTTGTATTGATACAGATCATCAAAAAGCTTACGAAGATGCCACCGCGGGTGAATACCTTGATGAAAGATTGAGAGAAATCGGTTTGAAAAAATAATTCCCTTCTATAATTGTTGCTTCTGGTTCATTACTAATTGCAACTGAAACACTCCTGAGAAAAGCGAAGAAAAAAAGAGGAAAGTTCAACAGGAGGCGCTGGCGGCATGACTCAAACTATTGAATCTTGTAACAGAAAGGGCTGATACCAGAAACTGGCAAAGTCTCCCCTGCAGGATTGACTATACAAGAATTTTAACTTCAGTCGGGGAACAATTCTATCCAGCTTGAGGTTCTGGGAGCTGGAGGTGTTTCTAAACAACAAACCCTTACATTGGAAAATCGTGCAAATCTTACTTTCATTCACTTTTCTACCCTTGGGCAATAGTTACCGTTTGTTAGTAAAAAATTCCTTTCGAAAATATTTTTCGACACGCTCCGGGCTTCCATTTGAACTTATATTACTGACTGTCAGACAGTTGAAAAGCTTTCCTATTCTGCCCTTGACCTAATACTAGAAAATATTTGGTACTATGTGTTGCCAAGTACCAAATAATACTTTAGTTTTGCTCCAGCAATTATCAATAAACCCTTTAACCCTGAACCGGGCAAGGAAAAACTCAGAGAAATGAATATCGAGAATACACAGAGCCAGATGAGGAAAGGGATACTGGAGTTTTGCATTCTCTCTGTCATACGCCGGGGCGAAGCTTACCCCAGTGATATTGTGGAGGAAATGAAAATGGCCAATCTTCAAATACTGGAAGGAACGCTTTATCCCTTGCTCACCAGATTGAAAAATGCCGACATGCTGACTTACCGCTGGGTAGAAAGCAACTCAGGTCCGCCAAGAAAATATTTTTCTCTTACTGAAAAAGGCGACGCCTTTTATAAGGAATTGCAACAGACCTGGATGGAACTATCCAATGGCGTGAATGCAGTAACCAAAACAAAAGAAAACAATTAATCTCCGCCGCAGCGGAGGCTTCAACCAAATCGAAAAAAAATGAAAAAGATCATCAACATAAACTTATCTGGCAGGGTGATACCAATCGAGGACGCAGCATATGAAATCTTGCAAAAATATATTGATAGTCTGCGCAGGTACTTCATCAATGAAGAAGGACGTGATGAGATCATCAATGATATTGAAAGCAGGATTGCAGAACTGATGAACGATAAAATAAAAAAAGGTCAGACGGCAATCACCGGCGAAGACATTGAAGAGATCGTTACCTCCATGGGCCGCATAGAAGATTTTGAAGAAGTGGATGCTGCAGAAAACGCTGGAACTTACGCGTCGCAGGAGCAGACAACTTTTTCTACCGGCTCAAAAAGGTTTCAGGGCCGCTTATACCGCGACACTTCCGACAAGTTCCTGGGCGGTGTTTGTTCCGGGCTGGCAAATTATATGAATGTGGACCCGGCTGTGGTAAGGCTGCTGTTCGCCATCATCAGCTTTGGCGGATTCGGATTCGGATTTATTATCTATATCCTTTTATGGATCATCCTTCCGGCTAAAAATCTCGAAATTTTTGTAGGTAAAAGGCTTTTCAGAAATCCTGATGATAAAATGATTGGTGGTGTGGCCGGTGGTCTTTCGGCCTATTTCAACAAATCTGCAACAGCCATTCGTATCATTTTCGCCGCACCATTCCTGTTGAATATTATTTTGAGCATGTTCAATTTTATATTCGACTACAGTCATGGCGTTAATATCCCCGGCTTTTTTATGGGCTCACTCACAGGAACATTTGTACTGGCCTATATCATTCTCTGGGTTGTGCTTCCGGAAGCAAAAAGTCCTTTTGAAAAAATGGAAATGCGTGGCGAAACCGTGGATGTGAACCGCATCCGCCAGAATGTGAAAGACGAAATGGAATTTATAAAAACCCGCGCGCACGAATGGAGCGAAGAAGTAAGAACTTCTGCAAAGGAATTTGGTGAGAAAGCAAAGAAATTTTCAGATACAAGAGGAAAAGAATTTGCCGGTGAATTTTCTTCAGTGGCACGCCCGGTTGCAACTGGCCTCGGTCATGCCATCGGGGTCATTATCAAAGCATTCTTCATATTTGTTGCTGGGAGCATTGCTTTTGGTTTGTTTGTAGCATTGATTGTGTTGATCTTTGGCGGCAGCGCTGCTTTCTGGCCGGTAAAATCAAGCGTTTTGAATTTTGTTTTGGATGGCATATGGCAAAAAACATTTTTCTGGGGAACGGTCATATTCTTTTTCCTTGCTCCACTGGTTGCATTTATCACATGGCTGGTGAGAAGGCTCATGAAAGTGCGTTCGCAGAAAAGCCACCTGGGGTGGATCTTTGGCGCGCTTTGGACAATTGGCTGGATCGCACTGGTGTTTTTGGTGAGCAGCATTGTACGTGACTTCCGCGTGTCAAGGGAAGCAAGCCAGGTGATTCCTGTTACACAACCCACAACTAGTTCATTAATGGTAAATGTTCCTGAACCACAGATCAGGTATAATGGCAGCCTTTGGTTCATCAGCGATACCAATGAAGGTTGGGACTTTACCGAAGATTCTTTAAAACTTGGAAATGTAAAGATCCGTGTGACCAAAAGCGCCGACAGCACTTACAGTGTAAACCTGGTAAAACAATCCCGTGGCCGTACAGGAACTGAAGCTTTGAACCGTGCGCTGAGCATACACTATCCCATTACACAAGGCCAGAATGCTTTGCACCTGGGAAGTGGTTATGCAATTGCTGCCGATGATAAATTCAGAGCACAGGAAATTGAAGTGGAGATCAGGGTACCAGTTGGAAAAAGAATCATTTTTGATGCCTCTGTAGTGGATAAATTACATCCGGTGAATGTGAAGATCAAGGAAAATCGCCGCAGGAACAGAAACAATGATTATGATGTAAGGATTGAACACCAGAAGCATTTATTCCAATATCTAACCAATATCGAATATGTGATGACGGTAACGGGAGAACTGTTGCCTGCAGATAAATACCAGCAATCACCTGCACCGAATAATGTAGATTCCTTAAATAAAATGATTCAGGAAAAGGAAAGGGAGATCGAACTGTTGAAACAGCAAAAATCATCCAGGTCTGTAATTAAAAAAGCCTCTTCAACAAAAGGCGTTACTACAGTAGCATTTGACAGGCCTTTTTTTACCGTATTAATTTGATCTAGGTTGAAGCACCTCTAACAGGCGCTATAGCTCCCTCCGGGGGGCTTTTTTTTATTGTGCAAACAATTCATTCGCAACAAACATCTTCCGGGAAAATTATTTGGAAAATTTTCTAACTAATAAAACGATCGATAAGAAGAGCCAGGAAAAGACCAGGGTGATCTTCAAGTAAAACCAAAATTGAAAGGGAGGGTTTTCGGAATAGTGGTCATACCACGAAACAGGAAGCAGGTAACGCTGCATTTTTTTTATTGGTTGATACACTTCCCTTAAAACAGTGCTATGATAATAATAATCAACTGCACTCTTTCCCAAATAGAATTTCTGAAGGAAAGGTTGGGTTGGATCTAAAAGGGCATATTGAAGCTGCCCCCGTACCCTGCTGAGCAACCGGATCTCACCTCCGCCTTCGAGCGCTTTCCTGAAAGTTTGCAGGTTCAGCCACTCATTATTTTTGTTTTTCATCCCCAACAGACCAAATGTTGGATCGGTAAGTATCCATTTATTTTCTTCAGGTAAATAGGCCTCCACTACCATGTGCGATTCACCATCTTTTTTTATTTCGACCTGCCTCGTTACTATATCATGCGACGATGCGAACATCGCTACCATTCCTGTATAGATACCGCACCAAAAGCTGTCCTTTTGATTTGCCATTCCGGAAACATATTGTTCCAATGAACCAAGCTGTCTGAATTTCTCTTCAGGCAGTCCGGACCTGCTTCCCAGCTTTTGATAAAGATGATCTGTGATCAGCACTATTTTACTAAACGCCGTGCGAACTGAATCATCAATAAAAGCTGTACTGATCGCTTTTGCTGCAATAAGTTCTTCTGTTTTTTCTTTCGTTGTATAATCTTTGATCCACAAATCTTTGCAATCGCTTTTACATTGACCATACAGCGTGGCATAAGATCGGTAAGGGTGGTATTGAAAATGGTCCCTGAAAACAAATACGGCCATATTCAGCAGGGTGAATGCAAACCATAAAATCAGCGCTTTACTGTTGTTCATCTAGAGAATATTATAACAAATAAAAACCTTTATCATTAATTCGTAGCAAGTGCCTTTTTTCAGGAATGGCGCGAATCAACTCAATTCCTCCCGGCTATTTTCCTTTCCTTATTTTTGCTTTCCAAATTTTGAATATGAAGCAGACTCCTTTTACCCGGAAGCATGTGGAGATGGGTGCGAAAATGGCTGAATTTGCTGGCTATAACATGCCGATCAGCTATTCAGGTATTAATGAAGAGCATAACGCCGTGAGAAAGAATGCCGGGGTTTTTGATGTGAGTCACATGGGTGAATTTATCTTAAAAGGCGAACATGCACTTGACTTGATCCAGCGCCTTACCACCAACGATGCTTCCAAACTTACCACCGGGAAGGCCCAATATAGTTGCATGACCAACGAGGAGGGCGGGATCATTGATGACCTCCTGATCTATTGCATTGAAGAAAATAAGGTGTACATGATTGTTGTGAATGCAAGCAATATTGAAAAAGATTGGAACTGGATCCAGCAACACAATCAGAACAACGCGGAGATCCATAATATTTCTGAAGAAACCTGTTTGCTTGCGGTTCAGGGACCCAATGCCACACGCATTTTGCAGGGTCTTACAGAAATGGACATCCTCAACCTTAAGTACTACACTTTTACCAAAGGCAAATTTGCAGGTGTTGAAAATGTTCTGGTCAGCGCAACGGGATACACAGGTGCCGGTGGCGTTGAAATTTATTTTGAGGATAAAAATGACAATGCCGATAAAATCTGGAATGCCATTTTTGAAGCCGGCGGCCAGGGTATTCGTCCCATTGGACTTGCTGCCAGAGACACACTGCGACTGGAAATGGGTTATTGCCTTTATGGGAATGACATAGATGATACCACTTCTCCGCTTGAAGCGGGGCTTGGATGGATCACCAAGCTGTCTAAAGATTCCTTTACAGCAAAACAGATTTTGCAGCAGCAAAAAGAAGAAGGCATTAAAAGGAAACTGGCAGGATTTGAAATGATTGATAAAGGCATTCCGCGCCACGGATATGAGATCTGCCATGCAGATGGAAAAAAAATTGGTTATGTCACTTCGGGAACACAATCACCAAGTCTGGGTAAAGCAATAGGCATGGGTTATATGGAGTTGCCATCGGCTTCAACCGATTCCGAAGTGTATATCAAAATAAGGGAGAAACTTTTAAAGGCTAAAGTTGTAAAGATTCCATTCAGCTGATGCAACTCATTCACCTGACTACTTTTGTTGCAGCTCCCGTTGAAAGGGTTTTTGATCTGAGCAGGCACTTGTCTGTGCATAAGTTTTCAATGAGTAAGTATAAAGAAAGGATTATCAGCAGTAAAACAAGCGGATTGCTTGGTTTAAATGAAGACGTAAAATGGGAAGCCAGGCATTTTTTTAAAACCCGCACGTTGCGTGTGGTCATTACGGCATTGCAGTTTCCTGCTTACTTACGTGATGAGCAGCTGGAAGGCGACTTCACGAGCATGAAACACGAACACTTTTTTAAACCAGCCGATAATGGAACGCTGATGATAGACCTGTTCCATTATGAACTACCTTATGGAATACTGGGCAGGGTGCTGAATAAAATTTACATGAACAAATACCTGAGCAGGTTACTGTCCGAGCGGAATGTTACCATAAAAAACATTGCGGAAGGTAACCAGTGGAAACAATATTTACAATCATGAAAAAACCTTCTATTCACACGGTTTTATCACCTGCACTGCTGCATCTTTATGATGTATCCAATACCATTGTTGTTGTGATTGATGTACTCAGGGCAACATCAACCATTGCCACTGCACTTTACAACGGAGCAAAGGAAGTGATTCCGGTAGACAGCGTGGAGCGTTGCATACAATTAGGTCGCGAACTGCAATGTATAACTGCAGGAGAGCGGGACGGACAGGTGGCCGACGGACTCCAATACGGCAATTCTTCTTTTGAATACCCGGAAGAATTTATCAGCGGCAAAACCCTGGTGCTTACTACCACCAACGGAACAAAATTATTGCACATGGCACTATCCAGAGGTGCGCAGGAAATTGTAACCGGATCTTTTTTGAATCTCTCCGCCGTTTGCGATCACCTGCTGGATAAAAAGAAAGATGTGATCCTGGGTTGTGCTGCGTGGAAAGACAAACCCAATATGGAAGATACCTTACTGGCCGGGGCTGTGATCTCCAGGATCAAACATGCATTTGAGATCAATTGCGATGCCTCGCACATGGCTGAGAATCTTTACAATCTTTCAAAGCCTGATCTTTTTGAATTTATGAAGCAAAACGATGCTTCTCACTACCACAGGCTGATGAACTTCGGGCTCGAACGCGATATTCGTCATTGTCTGACAGAAGATCTTGCAAATATTCTTCCTGATTTCGAAAACGGCAAGCTTTTCATCCGGAAATAAAAATCCGCAAAATTAAATGAAGTGAAGCGTTTTTATAAATAAAACTAAGCCTGTTTTATTTTAAAGATTTTAACGCAGAAATTCATTCCTTATGTATGGTATCTGCAAAGGTTTGCTTTAGTTTTGTCAATTGGCCTTTTTTAAACCAAAAGCCAACTCGCATCAAAAGGAAAAAATAAGAACGCTTGGCTTTACCCCATTTATTAAAATATGTTTATACGCATGGCAGTGATGAAGTAATTCGTCGCGGAAAAAAGATCCATGCCATAGGTTTCGTGGAACTGGTTGAAAACGACTACCTGTTCGGTTCTGCAGTGTACCGGGTGAAAGATGATAGCTATGCTACTTTTTACAAGGTGCATATTTCTAATTATAAAGATCCAAAAACAGTTTCGCTAAGATGCGCATGTCCTTATAACCTTGGTGATATTTGCAGGCATGAAGCAGCTGCGTTAATCCGTTTGCAGGAAATGCTGGATAAGGGATTGCTTCAGTCAGATAACGTTATTTATGATCAGAAGCATACGGTGGCGAAAATGAAGACCATCGATATGAAAAGCATTCAGTTGCTTGCCGGCCCTGAGATTTTTGCCCAGGCTGAAGATTGCCTTAAAGCTGCGCCGCCCCAGATCACAATGGCTAAAGATGAAACAGTTAAGGCCACGGTTGAAATTGAAGGCAAAGAATATTCGGTGATCCTAAGCCGCAATGAAGAACGCCATTTTGATACTTCAAGCAATTACGAAGACACCGATCATTTACTGGGCCTTCCAAAAGTGATTGTTTTTTTGCACCTGCTTTACACGAAAGGACAGCATTATTTTGATTCCATCAGAAATTGGGATAAAGAAAAAAATAAACTACTTGAAGCTTACGGCTTTAGTCTTGAAGATGATCTGAAAGGAAAGTTTGAATTCAATTATAAGGACGGAAAACCATTTCTGCGTGTGCTGGATCCTTCCATAAAAAGAATTTCAACACCTGTTTCATCAGCACCTCAATTTCTAAAACAACCTGCATTTGAAGAAGAAGAACCCGAATTGCGCGCGCAGGTTATTTCCAGAAGACTCGGCGTTGTGATCAATTTCAATAAGGTTGCCTATCCTTATTTCAGCTTTGATATTATTGAAGGTGAAATGGATGAAGAAAATAAATTTCTTGGTACGATTCAGAAACTGGAACTGGCCAAATACATAAATACAGATGAATTCAGCGAAGCAGATAAAAATCTGTTATTGCTGGTGCGCAAGCTCCAGGACACCGAGATCAGCAAGTACGTAAGCAGGAACTCGCCATTCTCCGGAATTTGGGAAAACATCATTCATGCTGAAGACGATGAACTTCCTGCAGAAACCAAAACATTAATTGCAGAATACATTCATCCAAAATTAAAAAAACTTTTTACTGAAGGACCTGGATGCCCAGTGTACACTTTGTCAAAAGGAAAGACATTTAAAACCAGTCAGCTTGAGCGCATTGAACTGAAAGAACAATTGCTGCAACCACAATTTAATGTTACAAAGGAAGGGAAGAAATATGCAATTGCATGTTTTGTCAAGCCCGATGCAGTGGCTTATGAACTCAGCGATAATGAAGTAAATGCCTCACTGGTATTTCTGTATAATCACCAGCTATACCTGTGGAAGAATACGGAAGTGATCGAGATCGCTGAAAAGTTTCTTCCCAATGGCGTAATGAAGATCACCGAAGACACGTGGCCAGTGATTCTTTCGCAGATGATCATGCCCCTTACGAAAGACTATAAAGTTGAATTTGATAAAACGCTTGTTTCAGATGTCAGGGAAAGCCAGCCGGATGTGAAACTCTACCTGCATGAAAAAGGCGAATACCTGGTGTTTCAGCCCATATTCAGCTATAAGGGGTATGAAACAAAAGCCACCGAAAAAACGGAACTGATTATACCGCATCACGATAAAGTGATCGTTGTTTACAGGAACAGGGAAGCTGAAAAAAAATTTATTGAACAGTTGCAAACACTGCATTCCAATTTTATTATTTATGATGATGGTGCGGCACTTGCTTTAAAAGGCGCAGAAGTTTTACGCAACAACTGGTTCTTTCTTTTTGTTGATGCAATGAAAGAAGCCAAAACACCTGTATATGGCTTTGAAAGTCTAAAGAATTTCAGATTCAATACAGCTAAACCACAAACCCATATTTATATAAGCAGCCATACCGACTGGTTTGATGCAAAAGTGGATATCATTTTTGGCGACCAGAAAGTTACGGTCGCTGAAGTGAAAAAGGCAATTGCCAATAAACAGCAATTTGTTCAGTTAAATGATGGAACACTGGGCATTCTTCCCGACGAATGGCTTAAAAAATACGCGCTGCTGTTTCGTGTAGGAGAGGGAAAAACCGACAAGTTGAAATTATCACGTTACCACATGAGCGTGATCGATGAATTATATGAGAACAGGAATGAAGAAGAGCTGACCATTCAGCTTGAGGAGAAATACAGCAGGATAAAAGAGTTTGACAAAATAAAGGAAATTGATGCGCCTGGAAATCTACAGACGATTCTGAGACCTTACCAGGTAGCAGGGTTCCAGTGGCTGAACTACCTGCACGAAGTTAGCTGGGGCGGTATTCTTGCGGATGATATGGGATTAGGAAAAACAGTTCAGGCGCTTTCTTTTCTTCAGTATTATTTTGAAAACAACGATGGCGAATTGCAGGCGCTTGTGGTTTGTCCTACAACCCTGATCTATAACTGGGAGAACGAGATCAAAAAATTTACGCCCACCCTGGATTATTATATACACCACGGTTCTTTAAGAAGCAGGCTGCCTGCAGATCTCATAAAGCACAATGTGATCATTACAACTTATGGAACCCTGCGTAGCGACATCAAGCTTTTTCTGCAGATCCAATTTGATTATGTGATACTGGATGAATCGCAGGCCATTAAAAATCCTTCCAGCAAAGTAACCCGTGCCGCATCTTTATTGAATGCCAAACACAGGCTTTGTATGAGTGGTACCCCTTTACAAAACAACACCTTTGATATTTTTGCCCAGATGAATTTTTTGAACCCGGGCATGCTGGGTTCCATGGAATTTTTCAGGCAGGAGTTTGCAATTCCCATTGATAAATTTGGCGAAACGGAACAAAAAGAACACCTGAAAAAAATATTGTATCCGTTTATCCTGCGCCGTACCAAGGAGCAGGTGGCCAAGGATCTTCCGGATAAAACCGAAACCATTCTTTTTTGTGAAATGCAGGAGGACCAAAGAAGAATTTATGATGCCTACCGGAACGACTTCCGTTCAAAGATCATGGGCACGATTGAAGAACAGGGTATTCAGAAATCACAGCTGACCATTTTGCAGGGACTGATGAAACTGCGCCAGATCTGCGATTCGCCGGCAATTTTGAATGAAACGGAAAAATTCGACAACCATTCCATCAAACTTGAAGAGTTGGGAAGAGAGATCTCTGAAAATATTGGTGATCATAAAGCCCTTATCTTTTCTCAATTCCTTGGGATGCTGGCGCTGATCAGGGAAAGGCTGGAGGAACTGGGAGTAAAGTATGAATATTTTGATGGCAGCACTTCTGCACCCGACAGGGAGAAGGCCATCCAAAGTTTTCAGAATAATGACGAGGTGCGTGTATTTCTTATTTCTTTAAAAGCGGGCGGCGTGGGTTTAAACCTTACCGCTGCCGACTATGTATATATTGTTGATCCCTGGTGGAACCCGGCTGTAGAGCAACAGGCCATTGACAGAACACATCGTATTGGGCAGACTAAAAATATTTTTGCTTACCGCATGATCTGCAAGGATACAATAGAAGATAAGATCATACAGCTGCAGGAAAAGAAAAGATCACTTGCAAAAGAGCTGATTGCTGATGATGCCACCTTTGTGAAGTCACTTTCGAGAGACGATGTGGAATACCTTTTCAGTTAAAGTGTCTGGATCGTTAGCATCCGGTGTTTTGAAGGATCTTTAGAAAACAGCGTAACCGTATTATTTGTACGATTGATCATTCCCGTACCCGTCAGGTCCATCGGTTTATAATTATTGTGAAATCCTAACAGCAGGCTGTCACCTTTCCTTTCGTACGTTCCGGCATATAAAGATGATCCTGATTCGTCAGGACCGCGGCCCTGAAAATCAAAAAAGTTCTGGTCTCTCAGGTTCAGGGTATATCCCATACCCTGGGCACTCATTATTATGGGGTATTTTCTTTTTTCCCTGGTGTCCCTTTCCACTTCTCTGGCAATTGGGTCCTGTGTTGTGGCACAGGAAATAATAAAACATAAGGAAAGCAGCGCTATAACCGATTTTATACGTTTCATA
>MWWA01000053.1_pt1 | contig 38072 bp, 37 predicted proteins | sample 1047341 | NCBI WGS metagenome assembly MWWA01 (sample SAMN06349978, study PRJNA376086) | soil metagenome | isolation source: MS5-1 sample Antarctic (ecotone) soil | place: Antarctica | collected 2015-01-13
TTCCTCTTCATTCTCAATTGTTGCACCCGCAACTGTTCGTGAAACCAGTCCATTTGCATGATAACGCCTGTCGGCAAATACTTCGTTCATAAAGGGCAAACCGGTTTGTTTTGCCTGCCCGATCGAATGGCTAGCACTTAATCCAACCAGGATGAGAGCGGGATCAAATTGAAAAACGGCTTTTGAAATGGCAGCGGCAATGGCAGCGTTTTTTGCAGATGCATTATACAGCGCGCCGTGTGGTTTTACATGGTATATTGTTGCACCCTGATCTTCTGTCAGTTGTTTTATAATTTCCAGTTGCTCCATTACAAGCTCGTGCACCTGAACTGTGGATAGATCCATTTCCCTTCTCCCAAAATTTTTCCTGTCGGGATAGGAAGGATGTGCACCAATTTTTACATTATACTTCAATGCCCGTTCAATGGTTTGCCGGATGGTTTCCTTATCACCTGCATGATATCCGCAGGAAATATTCGCAAGGTCGATCAGCTTCATGAGTTGTGCATCATGCGGCATGCCTTCGCCCATGTCGCAATTGATTAATGGAAATATTTTTTGTTCCACTTGCTTCATGCTTTTATGATCTTAATAAAACCGCAGCCCTCACTTGCCTGAGGTATTGTTGTTGTTCCAGGAAAGCTTTTTCCGCATCTGCAAGATCCGTTAATACAAAACGGATCATGCTGCCCGGTTGTTTCTGTGCAAGTAAGGGAAGATCTGCTGAAATCACATGTGCAATTTTTGCATAACCGCCCGTGGTCTGGTGATCCGCCATCAATATGATCATTTGTCCGCCTGGTAAAAGCTGGATGGTTCCAAAAGCTACGGGTGACGACAAAAGCGTTTCTGAATTTTCAATTTCGAGTTTTGCTCCAGCAAGTCGGTATCCCATCCTGTCTGATTCAATGGTGATCTCGAAACTGTTGTTTAGAAACCCATTACCCGATGATGCCAATAAATAATTCCACTCACTTCCCATAATACAACGAAGGGAGCGCAGATCGTAATCATAACCCTTCGCACTGAATAATTGTCCGCTGTTTGAAGGAAAGTTTGACGCCTCCTCTTCATTTAAAAACGCTATCGTGTCGCCGGCATCCAGTGTGCGTCCATTATATCCGCCGGCTCCTGCTTTTGTATTGGTGCTGAAACTGTGCAGCCATGTTTTTAGTTGAAGTCCTGGAAGAAATCCTATATAAGAGCGCATGCCTGTTGCTTGCCTGGTAAATTTCAGGGTGCTGTTCGCATGAACTTTTACGGGATGGTTCATTGGAATTGTCACATCATTCAGCTCAGGTGTAAAATGCGCACCTGTTATCGATATGATGGCGGGTTTTGTAAACAGCAATTGAGCAGCAGGAAAATGTATTTCCAGCACCGGCGCGTGTAGATCTTTTCCCAGTAATGCATTGGCCAGAGATGCTGCAAATCGGTCCATGGCACCTGTTGGATTAATGCCCAGGTGCTGCCAGCCAAATCGACCGGCGTCCTGTATGGAATCAAAAAGACCGGGTTTAATAATTTTTAAACTCATTCAGTGAAATTGAAATGAACCTGACCCGGTCGCCGGGTTGAAAAAAAGCCGGATCTGCATTCGCTGCATCAAAAATTTTTACCGGGGTACGGCCAATGAGTTGCCATCCACCGGGAGAGGCCATCGGATAAATGCCTGTTTGCCTGCCCGCAATACCTACTGATCCTGCAGGAACTTCTTTCCGGGGAACAGTTCTTCTCGGAAGACTTATTTTTTGATCTACTTTACCCATGTAGGGAAAGCCCGGAAGAAAGCCAAGCATATACACATCATATATTACTTCCGTATGCAGCTGTATAAATTCTTCGTGTGAAAGGTCCTTCAATTTAAGGATCTGGTCAAGATCCGGTGCAGTGGAAAAATCATAACAAACAGGCAGGGATACTTCGCGTGCATGAAAGGTATCCGTAAATTTTTCTTCCTCAACTACGGCTTCCACCCATGAAGCCACGAGGTCAAAACAGGTTTCATTTGCTCCTGTTTCATTTAGGATGATTTCGGGATCATAATAAATGCCAAGGGCGCTGAATGAAGGAACAAGATCTTTAATAAAGGAGGCTTCTTTGGATTTTAATTTTTGGTACAGTTGGTGTACCTGCCGGTTGAGGTCATTGTTCATTTGATTTCCGAAGTCAACGACCAGCGCCTGGTCGCCAAGAGGAAAAATACTAAAGGAAGGAGGCATAACTGAAAATACCAATTATTCATTTAGCGAATGACTTCAAATCTTATTCAAAAAAAATCCTCCGCCTGGAGGATCTTATTTATGCCATTACTGCCTGGCCGTACATTTCGGCCCTTAATTCTTTTACTCTTTTATCTTCAAGGTATTCATCAAAGGTCATGAGCCTGTCGATGATGCCCTTAGGTGTTAATTCGATGATCCTGTTGGCAACAGTTTGAAGGAAGGTATGGTCATGTGAAGTGAGCATTACAATGCCGGGGAAGTTCTGGCAGCCTTCATTGAAGCTTTGAATACTTTCAAGATCAAGGTGGTTGGTAGGCTGGTCAAGAACAACGAGATTCGGATTTTGCAACATCATCCTGCTGATCATACACCGCACTTTTTCACCTCCGCTCAGCACATTGGTCTTCTTCATGATATCATCGCCACTGAAAAGCATTTTGCCCAGGAACCCTCTCAGAAATGGTTCATCGGCATCTGTTACATTCGGCGGAACATATTGACGCAACCATTCAAGCAAAGTCATTCCATCTTCAAAAAATTCATTGTTTTCTACCGGCAGGTATGCCTTTGTAATGGTAGTTCCCCATTCAAATTTTCCACCGTTCGCTTTACTATTTCCATTGATGATCTCAAAGAAATGCGTAACTGCAAGCGGATCCTTACTGAGAATGGCTATTTTATCATTTTTATTGATGCTGAAGTTCACTTTCTCAAAAAGCTTACGACCTTCTACACTGGCACTTAAATTTTCAACATTCAATATTTGATTGCCCACGTCACGCAATGGCTGGAAGATAATTCCGGGATAGCGCCTGTTGGAGGGCTCAATATCTTCAATCGTAAGTTTTTCGAGTGCTTTTTTACGTGAAGTTGCCTGTCTTGATTTTGAAGCATTTGCAGAAAATCGTGCGATAAAGTCAATCAGGGCCTGGCGTTTTTCTTCAGTCTTTTTATTCTTATCTGTTACCTGTCGCGCCATTAATTGAGATGATTCATACCAAAAAGTGTAGTTCCCACTGAAGGTCTTGATCTTTCCGCGGTCCACATCCGCTACGTGGGTACAAACAGCATCCAGAAAGTGACGATCATGCGATACTACAAGAACAATATTTTCATAATCAGCCAGGAAGTTTTCCAGCCAGCTGATGGTTTCTATATCAAGTCCGTTGGTAGGCTCATCCAGCAACAGAATATCGGGATTTCCAAAAAGGGCCTGGGCCAGCAAAACCCTCAGTTTCAGGTTGGAAGGAATGTCCTTCATCAGGGATTGCTGATATTCTTCTTTTACTCCCAGCTCATTCAAAAAAGTGGCCGCATCGCTTTCGGCAGTGTAGCCGCCCATTTCACCAAATTCAGCTTCCAGGTCTCCGGCCCTCATATAATCTGCTTCTGTAGCTTCGGGATCAGTATAAATCGCGTCTTTCTTATGCATGACATCCCACATTTTTTTATGTCCCATGAGCACAGTGTTCAATACCGTCTGCTCATCAAACTCAAACTGGTTTTGCTTCAATACAGCCAGTCTTTCGCCCGGACTAATAAAAATGTTTCCTTTATTGGGCTCGATTTCCCCTGAAAGGATTTTTAAAAATGTAGATTTTCCGGCACCGTTTGCGCCGATTACTCCATAACAATTGCCTTTGGTAAAACTGATGTTTACCTCATCAAATAAAACTCTTTTGCCAAAGGAGAGTGAAATATTATTAGCTGAAATCATAGTCTGAAAAAATTTTCTTCTTCGTTCATCAATGACCCTGAAACAGGGTTTGCTTGAACGAGCCCGCAAAGGTAAGATTTTCGCCCCGCGCTGAAAAGTCTTATTCGTTAAGATTGAACTTAAAACTCAATTCCGGCTGGCCGGAATCTTGCATCTTTCATTCAATTAAATAATGAGGAAACGATCTATTCCGGCTGATTTTTTATTCTGCTGCCCATAAAGGATCCCCGATGCGAGGAAGCACAGTGAAAAAACAAGTAAAAAAGACGAAAACATTATGCAGATTTCCAAATTTATACCGGGGAATGGATCGTATCAGGAAAACTATATAAATTCTTAGTTTGAAAAAGATCATTGGACTTGTCATCATGCTGGTGCTTGGCGCCCTAATGTATCAGACCAGGGCAGAATGGTGGATGACTGGACCCGCAAAACAGGACCGGAAGGAGCAGTAGCGGATGTCACGCATTATGGCAATCCTCACCTTATTGATACCTCGACTATGCGTAACCGTGTGGATCTGATCAAAGAGACACTATACGCTGATCACTGAGGAACAGGTTCCTCAGAAACCACGGTATCCAGCTTTTTGCGGGAGAATTTTTCCATTTTGTTCAAAGTGTGGATGGCAAATACCAGCCATAGAAATCCTACGCAGAATCCTGCTATAACATCTGTGGTATAATGCACTCTCAGGTAGATCCGGGAAAAGCCAATGATGATGATCAGCAGGATCAGGAAGGTGATGGCCGCCCATTTAATGGCGGTATGCTTAACCATCTGGTGAATGATGTAGATCATCAGTCCGTAAAAAGTTACACTCATGAGCGCGTGTCCACTTGGAAAACTTAATCCCGAAGCTTCATAAAGCAACGGAATATCAGGCCTTGGCCTGTTGAACAGATTTTTCAGCACAAACATCAGTCCCAGGCTGCTCAATGCAATAGCAGGAATTTTTATACTATACCATTTTCTTTTTCTTAAAAGAAAATAGGCGATCAGGATGAGGTTTGCAGGAATCAGGAAATCGTGCTTACCGAGAAAAGTGAAGAAATTCATGACTTTATTATTCCTGTCTGAAACAAAACTCTCCAGGAATGTAAACACGCGAAAATCAAAATCCGTTCTACCTAAAAGGAAAACCTTTCTTGCCACAAAAACAAAAACCAGAAGGGCAATAGCAAAAATTACAATGACAATGACCATCTCCAGGGAGAGAAGGGCCATTGCGGCCAGGGTTTTTTTTACTCTTGAAGATAATCTTGAAAACATAATTTCCTTTAATCCTGCCTGATCAAAAAGCAGGCAACTTTCCAGTTGCTACAGACCTTACCCTTTGTTCATGATCTTCTTATCGTAGCAATTGTTGTGCTAGGCAATAGTGGATGCTCATTTCTTCAACCCTCCAAACCTCAACCCAAAGTGTGCATCGGCCTGTTTAGAAGAACCAAACAAAGCAGATAATACACTTCCGGAACCAAAAAACAAGGGTCCTGCGCGCAATGCGAGTCCCATGTTGAAATTGGTGAGCGCATTATAATTCACAGGAAGAGCAAATGCAAAAAACTTTGTTTCAAACCGAGGCGTGAGCGTAAAAGCTGAATAGTTGCGTGGGTTATAATAGGCATCGCTGTTTAAAGGTAGTTGCGCATGAAGCGATGTGTAAAATCCTTTTTTTATTAAATAATCAAGATCCACATGAACGGTTGCGGGAAGGGCTACCTTGTACGTAGCTTCCTGGCTTCCAAGTGGTGTAAAAAATTGGGGCCTGGATTGAAACACCGCATTGTATTCTTCAAAATCCTTTCCTGATAATTCATCAAAATAAAATTTTTCGCTCCCCGTAATATCCAGGCGATAGCTTCCGCTGCGCTGCATATCTCTATTGTATCGAATGCTTCCAAGATCTGTAAGGGAGATGCCGGCTTTATATTTATATGAACCACTTGAGGCAGGCCTGTATTCATATATAAACCCAAGGTCGGCACCAAACCCGGAGTTCTTGAAATTAAAAAAATCACCAGCTTCCACATTGCTGATATTAATACCTCCAAAGCCCATGCTGATCGTACCGCTGGCGTTATCCATATACACATTTCCCAAAAGATCATCATCGATCCTTGCATTAAGATTTTCTACATTAAAATATCCATTACCTACACCTCCCAGGTATTTGAGCGTAAGTCCGCCTTTCAGCACATGCTGATTTTTTTCAAAAAGCGTTCTTCCAATGCTAATACCAATTTCCGTCCATGCATTGGCTGCAACACGCATATCCGTGTTGGAAGAAATGCCGTAGGGCAGTTGTACATTGCTTTCAAGATCATCAACTACCTGCTCTGCAAGCTTGCCATCCAGGTCAATGATATTGGCAATGGAACGTGCACGGGTAGTTAGTGCCACTGCTGTTCGGTTATTTAATCTTAACATCAATGAAGGCCCGTTGATCGTTACGTTTACGTAACCCGTTGCGGGTCCGCCCATCGCCGAAAACATTTGCTTTTTTAAAGAATCAAAATTCAGTGAGCGCCCGATAGAACGCAGGTTGAAATCTGCTTTGTTATTCCCCACTATTGTATTGATGGAAAACAGATTGATATCAAATTTGTATGCATTGCCGGCAATGCTGGCTGGATTAAAAAACACCCCGTTAACGCCGTTGTTGGTAAAAGACCGGTAACCCGGGAATTCCTGTGATTGAGCAATCAGGTAGCTGGAAAGGAAAATGAACAGCATGATCTTTTTCATGAAATTGAAATTTTTTCAAAAATACATTTCAAACCATTCAGGTGCAAGAAACAAAAAAGCATCTACCTGGCGGCAGATGCTTTTATATAAAGGTTTTTCGTTTAACTAACTTCTTACAAACATTCTTGACCTGGTGCCGTTATCATGTCCATAAACATCATTACGGAAATTCATGTGCCCGTTTTCATCCACCCAGGCTGTGTAATAAGTGATATATACAGGTTTTTGCTGGTTCACTTTTACGGTTTGTTCCTGAGATCCATTCATTGAAGAACTGATCTTTTCCGGCGTCCATTCCTGTTGATTCTTTAATACAAACTGTGCCAGCGCCAGTGGATCCTGAACCCTGATACAACCATGACTCAGTGCTCTTTCCTGTTGGCTGAAAAGTGATTTATCTGGTGTGTCATGAAGGTATATATCATAGCTGTTAGGAAATAAAAATTTCACCTGTCCCATTGCGTTATCCCTGCCAGGCATTTGCCTGATAGTGGGGATGCTATCATTCTGGCTGACAATTTCCATATTCCTGCTCTTCAGGTAATTTTTATCTTTCTTCATTGCCGGCATTATTTCTTTCTCCACTATACTTTGAGGAATGTTCCATGTGGGGTTAAAAACCACCTCGTTAATTTCGCCGTTGAACATTACGGTGCCCGAACCTTCCTTGCCAACAATTACTGGCATCTCCAGTACTTTGCTGCTTCCTTCATAAGCATACAACATAAAAGAAGGAATATTCACTACGATCCTGTTACTGTCATCAGCCGGTTGCATCCACATAGCGCGGTTCATATTTACAAGGATCTGCTCCAGTCTTTCCTGTGCAGGAACATTCAAAATATTGATCAGCGAATCATTGATCATTCCTGTTGGCGCCAAACCATTTCGCTTTTGATATTGCTGAACGGCCATTGCTAGAGAATCAGAGAATACCGAAGTAGTATCTGCATTTGTATAATCATTGGTGGCAGCAAGCCGTTTCTTAATGGCTGAAACTTCCTGACCGCTGCTACCTTTTTTTAAATTTTTTCCCTGTGCAGGAAGTGGTTGCCAGCCGCCATTTTTGGCTGCATTGTAATAATGGGTTAAATGATTTTTTAAACCGGTGTATACAGCATTACCAGCATACAAAGCGGAGTCTTTGTTTTTGTTCAGTATAGAATCTGCCAGCTGCATGGCATCCTGGCGTTTTGCAGGTACCAGGTAGATCAGATTGGCTTCATTAATAATCCCTTTATGCATGCCTGCATAAGCTATAAATTCTTCGGTAAGTCCAAGCTCGGTTTGCGCATAAGAAGAATCGCCTGCCTGAACGAAAATGGAATCATTCATCATGAGCGAATCCATTCTTTGCTTTAACGCTGCCTCTGTTTTAACTGATTCGGCTGATTGAAGACTCCAAATGCCCCTGCCCTGTTCGGTTAAGCCCTGAGTGGTGAACCAGGCATACTGGTAATTTCTAACCTTATAAAAATTACGGATCTTTTGTGCTGAGGAATCCGAGACATTTTCTTTGCTGATATAGTTTTCTATAGCTGCGCTGTCCAGAAACAAGTCAGAATAGGCATTGGATTCATTGATGCTTTCATCACGTTCCCAAACTATGGCATTGTTCTCCACAGTTGCTGTACTGTCTGATTCATTTCCTAACCAGCCGGCTACCTGGTTGCAGGAGGTTGTGAAACACAAACACACCGTTGCTGCTATTAATAAATTTTTCATACCATGGGTTTTACAAACTACGTGCCGATAGAGTATAAACGAGAAAAGCTGGAAAGTAATGGAATTGCTGACCCGGTTAGTTTTGATTATGAAATGGCTTTCTGAAATGAAACCCGCATTTCTTCAGAGGGAACTACGGTCCCCACTAAAGCTCCGTCGGGGGTATATACAATTTTAAATAGCTCCTAAGGCTTTTAAGTATCAAGGTAATTAATGGGGCAAATGCCCATATAATAAACGTTTAAAGCATTACAGAGAACTTCCCCTAATGCCCAGGAAATAATTCAAATTTATTTATCCAGAACTGGCAATTCAGGCGGCCTTGCTCAGAACGCATCGCTCTAAAAATGTACCTTTGCTTATACTAATTTTCATTTTTCATCTTTATATATGCAGGAATATCTGAAGGGATTGAACGACCGGCAGCAGGATGCTGTTCTCACAACTGAAGGGCCACTGATGATTGTTGCAGGTGCCGGTAGCGGAAAAACAAAAGTGCTTACAACAAGGATCGCGCACCTCATGGCCAATGGTGTGGACGCATTCAATATACTTGCCCTAACATTCACCAATAAGGCAGCTGCCGAAATGAAGGAAAGGATCGGCCACATCCTCGGAAGCAGGGAGGCAAGAAATTTATATATTGGTACTTTTCACAGTGTGTTCGCGCGCATCATGCGTGCCGAAGCCCACCGCATCGGATTCCCGAACGCATTTACCATCTATGATACGGATGACGCCAAAAGCGTAGTTAAAGCGGTAACCAATGAACTGAACCTGGATGTGCAGCATTATAAGCCCAGCACGGTGTACAACAGGATCTCCAGCGCTAAAAACTCACTCGTCGGTCCGCAAGAATATGTTACAGATTACCACATTCAGCAGGAGGATATGCGCTCCAACCGCCCCATGATCGGGCAGATCTACGATGCTTATTCAAAGCGTTGCTTCAAGAATGGCGCGATGGATTTTGATGATCTTTTATTTAAGATGTACGAGCTGCTGAAGCATTTTCCAGAAGTACTGCACAAATACCAGCATAAATTTAAATACATCCTGATCGACGAGTACCAGGATACCAATCCTGCACAGTATGAGATCATAAAACTACTGGGTGCCGTTCATGAAAATGTTTGCGTTGTGGGCGATGATGCCCAAAGTATCTATTCATTCCGCGGGGCTACCATTCAAAATATCTTACAGTTCCAGCAAGATTACGACGAAGTTAAAGTGATCAAGCTCGAACAAAATTACCGCAGCACCCAAAATATTTTGAGCATTGCCAATGAAGTGATCAAAAATAATAAGGGACAAATTCCTAAAACCCTTTTTACGGAAAATGCCACAGGAGAAAAAATAAAACTGGTGCGCAGCATGACAGACAATGATGAAGGCCGTTACGTTTCGGATGCCATCCAGGAACTCAGACTGCGCAATCATTTTCATAATAAAGATTTTGCTATTCTTTACCGCACCAATGCCCAAAGCCGTTCATTTGAAGAAAGCCTTCGCAGGGCTTCTATTCCCTATACCATTTATGGAGGCATTTCTTTTTACCAGCGAAAAGAGGTAAAAGATTATGTAGCTTATTTAAGAATGATTGTAAACCCACGCGACGAAGAAGCCCTAAAGCGCATCATTAATTATCCTGTGCGCGGAATTGGAAAGACCTCTATTGACCGCGCCATTCTTGCGGCCAATGAACACAACATGAGTATGTGGCAGGTACTGGAAAACGCGCCCATGTTTGGCTTTAAGTCGGGCACTTTACAGGCCATAGAAGAATTTGTGCTGATGATACGGAGTTTTCACAGCATGCTTGAATCTAAGAATGCTTACGATATTGCTTTCTATGTAGGAAAGCAAACCAGTTTTGTAAAAGAATTGTTCAACGATAAAAGCACAGAAGGTGTTCAGCGTTACGAGAACGTGCAGGAGTTACTCAATTCCATCAAAGAATTTACAGAAACACCAATGAGCGAGGAAAGTGGTGAAGTGGGGGATAAAGGACTTGCAACTTACCTGCAACAGATCACGCTTCTTACCGATGCAGATCAAAAAGATCCGCATGCCGATACGGTGAAACTCATGACCATACATGCTGCCAAAGGCCTTGAGTTCCCGGTGGTTTTTGTAGGCGGACTTGAGGAAAGTCTTTTTCCGAATGCAATGAGCATTAATACCAGGGAAGAACTGGAAGAAGAACGAAGGTTGTTTTACGTGGCCATTACGCGCGCAAAAGGAAGACTGTATTTATCTTATGCCAATACCCGCTACAAATTTGGAAGTCTTCAACAAAATGATCCCAGCCGTTTTATTGATGAAATACCACAGGATTTTGTAGATAAAAGTTTTGCGGGCGGTGGCATAAAAAATCAATCTGCACAATCCAACCCTGGTTCGGCATTTCAAAGAATGCAAAGAGGTTTTGGCAATGCACAACAGCCTGCCCAGGAAAGAAGTTTTGTTTCAACGCTCATCAGCGGAAACGGTAAACAAAAAGAAGTGGCCCATGTGCCTTCACCCAATTTTACACCCAGTAATATAAAAGCACTGGAAGCCGGCATGCGGGTGGAGCACCAGAAATTTGGATTTGGAGCGGTTATAAAAATGGAAGGTTCGGCCCATAATCCCGTTGCCACCATTAAATTTGACCAAAACGGTGAAAAAAAGATCATGCTGAATTATGCAAAACTAATGATCCACCAGTAGGATTTCCGTTTTTTGCTCCCCGCCAAAGCCTTCTCTTATGTTTGATTCGGCTAATTCCTTCTTTTAACCCTTTATTTCTACTTTCCACCCGCCGATTTACTAAATTTGTTCCTCAATTCCACATTATGATCAAGACAGGCAATCCAATTATCAGTATCTATACCGAAATGACGCCCAACCCGGAAACCATGAAATTTGTAGCCAACAAGCTGCTTTTCCCGGGGAAAAGTGCAGATTTTCCTGATGTGGAAAGCGCCCGCCCTTCGCCTCTGGCCACTGAACTCTTTGGTTTTCCGTTCCTGAAATCGGTTTTTATCGCATCCAATTTTGTTACCCTTACAAAAACACCTGATACAGACTGGCAGGATGTGATTCCCGCAATCAGGGATTTTCTCAAAGAATATCTGGAAGAAGGTAAACCTGTTGTGAATGAAGAGGAACTGGCTACACGCAAAGTGGAAAGCACCAATGATGTATTGGCTGATGACAGCGATGTTGTAAAAAGAATTAAAGAACTACTGGATAATTATGTTCGCCCCGCTGTTGAAATGGACGGCGGAGCCATACAGTTTAAAAGTTATGATGACGGGATTGTAAACCTGATGCTGCAGGGAAGCTGCAGCGGATGCCCTTCCAGCATGATCACGTTAAAGGCAGGAATTGAAGGCATGATGAAACGTATGATCCCCGAAGTAAAAGAAGTAGTTGCAGAAGCAGAGTAATTATAAGTTTGGTGAATAGAAAAGAAGGCGCCTTTATGGTGTCTTTTTTTTGTGCGCAAGTAAGCTTAATATTTTAGGTTTGTGAACATGCAGGAAGTTCTTCTTCGCTTTATTGATAATTTACAAAACACTTCACCTCTTGAATATATTGCGGTTGTTGCAGGCATCATCAGTGTATGGTTTTCAAAAAAAGAAAATATCCTGGTCTTTCCGGTAGGGCTGGTGAATACTATTGCCTACGTTTTTATAAGCGTAGATGGCGCATTGTTTGGTGAAGCAAGTGTCAATTTTTACTATACCATCATGAGTATTTACGGATGGATATTATGGTCGCGCAGAAATGTAAAAAATGAAAAGGTGCTCCGTATCACCTTCAGTACCGGAAAAGAATGGGTGCACCAGCTCCTTTTCTTTCTTTTCTTTTACATTTCCATTTATTTTGCGCTTACTTATTTAAAAACCGTGTTTTATGCCAATACAATTCCTGGTCTTGATGCCTTTGCCTCTGCTGCAGCCTTTACAGGCATGTGGCTCATGGCCAGGAAAAAAGTAGAAAGCTGGTACTGGTGGATCATCACAAACATTACTGCTATTCCCCTATATTTTATAAAGGATTATGTACTTACAAGTGTTTATTATTTTATCCTGCTTATCCTGGCTGTAGCAGGACTGATGGCATGGAAGCAAAAAGCAAAGCGGCATGGAAGCTCCTAAAAAAATTGTTGTGATCGGTCCGGAATCAACTGGAAAAAGCACGATCAGCCAGCAACTGGCCGATCACTATGCCACGTGCTGGTGCCCGGAGTTTGCAAGAGCATATTTATTAAAGAATGGTAAAAGTTATGATTACCAGGACCTGTTACACATCGCAAAAGGACAGGTGGAGCTTGAAGAGAACTATCAAACAAAAGCAAAAAATGGTCTTTATATTATTGATACCAATTTATATGTGGTGAAAGTCTGGTGCGAAGTGGCTTTCGGTCAGTGCCACAAATGGATTTTGGATGAAATTGCCAGGCGCCCTTATGATCTTTACCTGCTGTGCAAAACCGATCTTCCCTGGACAGCCGATGAACTACGCGAATATCCGGACCCGGTTTTCCGGGAGCAACTATACAAGATGTACCGGGATCTTTTAATTAATGACGGAACAGAATGGGCAGAAATTTCAGGAAAAGAAAATGAAAGATTACAGACAGCCATTCGGGCCATTGATCATTTCTTAGCCGGCTGAATTTTGGGACGAATCACATCCAGAATATCTTTATCGCCTTCAAGATTACCCATCTGCCGCATGATCCAGGGTGTGCGCACTTTAATATAGGAATGCAGCGGTTTTACTGTATATTTTTTGGGGTTGGGCAAACAGGCGGCAACCATTGCGGCTTCTTTTCTTGTAAGGTTTTTGGCAGGCTTATTAAAATAGGCCTGGGCGGCCGCTTCTGATCCATAGATCCCTCTTCCCATTTCAATAACGTTGAGGTACACTTCCAGGATCCTTTTCTTACCCCAGATCCATTCAATCATTTTTGTAAAATATACTTCCAGTCCTTTACGGATAAAATCACGGCCCTGCCATAGGAAAACATTTTTTGCAACCTGCTGGCTGATGGTACTTCCTCCGCGCATTCTACCTGGTTTTTTTTCATTATACCTGATCGCCTTTTCAATGCTTTTCCAGTCAAAACCACCATGATCAATAAAAATCTGGTCTTCCGAAGCAATAACGGCCAGCTTCATGTGATAGGAAATTTTATCATCATCAACATAATCTCTTTTCAAACCATCCCCACTGATCCAGCTACTGAGTTGTGTGAGGGTGATGGGCGGATCGATCCACTTGAGGGCGATGAGATAAAACAGCTGCAACAGGAATAAAAAGAGGAAGATCCTTTTGATCCATCCCCACACCGTTCTCTTATTTCTTATTTGCTTTTTATTCATTGAAGAAGGATAATGCCTATACCAAAACCAATTAAAATTCCTCCGTTGATCCGGTTGATCCGGTGGATGTTTTTCAACGTAAGTTTTTTACGGATCTTATCTGCAAGTACCACTTTAACAATGTCTGCTACCAATGCAATGAATAAAGCCAGAGAAAAGATCACCACGCGGTTCTGAAGGCTTTCGCCAATAAAGGTAGTGGCAGTAGTGATCCAGAAAATGATAATGCCCGGGTTGAAAAGATTGATGAAGAACCCCATGATAAAGATCTTGACATAATCTCTTGTTCGGAATACGTATTCCGCTTCACCTTCCAGATTTACTTTGGCTTTTTTAAAGAACAGGTAATAGATGCCAACAAGGATCAGAAAAATACTGGCAACAATGGCAAGGGTTTTTTTATGTGTGTTCAAAGTTTCAAACAACCCTGTAAAAAGATTGCTTAACAGCACCAGCAATACATCACTGAAAGCAATGCCTGCAATAAAGGCCATGCCGCCAGCTCTTCCGTTATTAAGGCTTTGCTTGATTACAGTAAAAACGATAGGGCCTACGGAAATAGCAAGCAACAATCCTAACGTGATTCCTTTTAAAATAGAGTCGATCATCCTGAGGATTAAAATAGAGCACCTCGTTTTAAAAATTATTAATATACTAGTTTTGCGTTAGCAGAAAAGCATTCCATTCCTCAAGAATCTTTCCTTTTAAAACCCTGGGAAATTTATGCTGGCTTCCCAGTTTCCCTTTTTGTTCCATAAATTTTAGAAATGCATGTTCAGGTAATTTCTGAATCAGGATCTTTTTCAAAGCACTGCCTCTTTCAACTGCGTAATCATCATTCAATTCGCAAAGATGCCGGTCAATTTTACTGATCAGCAATTCGGGATCTACTTCATCGTTACAGGCAACAAACCATTTATGCGCAAAAAGATTTTCATAAGGAAAGCCTACCACCGTGAATTCCGGAATGGAAATATTCAAATCATCGCTAACCAACTGCACCGCCCTGTTCATGTTTTCCACGCTCAGGTGCTCGCCTACCAGGCTTATAAAATGTTTTGTTCTGCCGGTGATCACCACTTCAGATCGTTGAAGATCTACAAATTTTAAGGTATCTCCAATCAGGTAACGCCAGGCGCCTGCATTGGTGCTCATGAGCAGGGCATAATCTTTACCCGTTTCCACTTCATCAATGAGGAACGCTTCAGGACGATCAATCATTTTGCCTTCACTGTCAAAATTCTTATCATCAAATGGCACAAATTCCATGAAAATATTATTGTTCAGGATCAGGCGCATGCCTTTTGCATTTTCACGATCCTTATAACCGATGAAACCTTCACTTGAAAGATAATTTTCAATATATACGATAGGTTTGGCCAGCAGCTTTTCAAATCCTTTTTTATACGGCTCAAATGCTACACCGCCATGAACAAAAAATCCCAGGTTTGGCCAGATGTCGTGGATGGTTTTTACTTTGTAATGTTCAATGATCATTTCCATACACATCTGGCACCAGGCAGGAACGCCAACAATATATCCGATATCCCAGTCGGGTGCTTTTTCAACAATTTCGTGCAGCTTTTCATTCCAGTCTTTGATTCTTGCAATACGTCCACCGGGTTGGTAAAAAGTCTGGAACCAGAAAGGGCGGTTTTTTGCCAGTATGCCGCTCAGGTCACCCGCAAACCACCCGGCTTCTCCTTTCTGAAGATCAGTGGCACCACCCAGCATCAGGAATCCTTTGGTTATTGCATTCCTGGGAAGATGTTCATACCCAAAAACAGAAACCAGTTGCCGGAGATAATTGATCTTATTACTCCGGAGCATATCGCGCGTTACGGGAATGTATTTACTTGCCGACTCTGAAGTGCCGGAACTTAAAGCATAGTATTTGATTTTACCAGGCCAGGCTACGTCGGAAACGCCCTGCAGTGTTTTCTTCCACCATTCTTCATAGATCTTATTATAGTCGTGTACAGGTACTTTTTGTTGAAATGTTTTAGGGATATCGGGGTTCAACAACACCTTGTCAAATTCATAATGCTGCCCAAACTCGGTAAATCGGGCACGCTTCAGCAGTTTTTTCAAAACCCTTAACTGCTGTCGCCTGGGATCATTCTCGGGCAGGCGAAGTGCCGATGCGATCGCCTTTGGTATTTTAATATCGATGATCCTTGCCATGTTCTCTTTGTTTAAAGTTAGTGCGCTGCATCTTAACTTCCCAGATATCTGTAGCGGTCAAAGATGATGCGGACATCCTGCAATGTTTCATAGTTCAGCGCATAATAATGATCGATCATTTTTAACCCCTCCACCGGTACCAACTGTTCCCTGTTCAACAACAAACCATTTGCACCAATTACACCTGGTCTTATAAATGGAAGCCTCCTGTTATATTCAAAATATCCCACCCATGTTTTTTTTCCTCTTAGTATATCCAGGCAATTCTTAAAAAAGCGTAATGGCTTTTTTACTCCTAAAAAATGTACCGGAAAGGTCAAAAGAAAAAAGAATGCAGTAGAAAAATCTATAAGTCTTTTCAAACGCCTGCCTGACGCAAGATCCAGGTTAAATTTTTCACCTGCCAGGATCTCACCGCTTGAGGTACTTGCATCACTTCCAACAATTCCAGAACTTCCCACAGCATGAAAGCGACATTTTAATTTGCCATTCAAAGACGCTACCTGCCCAATAATCTCTTTATTTGATAATTGCCCTGAACAAAAAATGATCTCTTTTGCATCAAGTGCCTTTGCTGATTGCTGAAGTTCATTTAAACCAATAATATGTTGTGCTGACTCCTGGTGCTTTGCTACTCTGCCAATAATTTTTTTTGCAACTCCCCTTTGTTGTAAAAATTGCAGAATAGTTTGATATTCTTCTTCAGAAGCGGCCACCAGGATATAGGGCCGGCTGTGTTTTTCTGCAGGTTCCTTTAACACGGAAGCTTTAACCAGCAACCACCGGAACACTCCAATGAAAACAAAGGCACCCAGCGCGCCAAAAACAACAATTCCTCGTGAGAAACGATAGGTTTCGGGCAACAATGCATACAAAGCAAGCAATACCAGCGTAGCAATAAATGTTGAGCGAATTAAATTACTGATCTTATAATACCTGTCGTACAAGCCGGCATAATAGGCCACGGTTAAATAGATCAATGTAAATGAAGGAAAAGAAATATTCAGTAGCCTGTCGGGAAGTATTCTGTCTGGACGCACATAATGCATCCAAAGTTCTTTGATCATCCAGAATGAAAAAAGAATGAGTAAGGCATCGATCGCCGGAAGGCCGATCCACCTGATAAATTTTCCAAGGGCGGTTATGCTCGCGCGCATCCAGATCGCCAGTTGAATGGATGCTGTAAATATCCCGGCCTTCGTTCCGCCATAATGTTTTTTTACAAAAAGGCTCATGGCCTGGTAAAACATCCGCACATAATTCAGGCTGCCTCTTTTTGTGCTCTCCCCTTTAAAATGAATGATGGTGGTGTCCGCGAGGTAATAATTTTGATACCCGGCTTTTAATATCCGGTAACTAAGATCCACATCCTCGCCGTACATAAAAAAGGTTTCGTCAAATCCACCAACCTTTTCCAGCACCTCTTTTCGAATCATCATAAAGGCGCCGGCCAATACATCGGCTTCGTGATTTTCATTGGGATCCAGATGACCCAGGTGGTATCTTCCAAAAACTTTGGAGGTGGGAAAGATCCTGGCGAGGCCTGACAGTTTATAAAGTGAGGTAGCAGGCGAAGGAAAAGATCTTTTTGATTCTCTTAAAAACTTCCCCGAACCATCGATCATCTTTACACCAAGCGCACCACATTCCGGGTGTTTCAGAAAAAACCGGGTGCAGGAGGCAAGCGTATCTTCAGCTATAATGGTGTCGGGGTTCAGGAAAAGAATGCAATCGCCATTTGCTACACCCAATCCCTTATTACAGGCGCTTCCAAAGCCCGTATTGCTATCATTTGAAATAAAATTTACTTCGGGAAATTTCGGCTTCAGGTATTCAATACTGCCGTCAGCGGAATGATTGTCCACTACAATTGTTTCCACATTCACTCCGCCTGCTGCCTGTCTAATTGCATAAAGGCATTGTTCAAGGAAATATCGCACATTATAATTAACTATAATAATGGAGACTGTCAATGGAAATTTGGTCTTTGGACAAACCTAAGGAATGGAATTTAAATTTCTCGTTTTTCGGGTGTTCTCGTCAAATACCGAGTAAGATCCTTTGTTTCAATGTCGTGGTGGGAGAAGTTTATATTTGCACATGCTCAAACGCACCCTTATAGAAGCCGCCAATGCCGCAGCCAGTGAAATGCTCCGGTTCAAAGACCTTGATTTCAAGGTTTCCAACAAAGAAGGCATCAATAACCTGGTAACAGAGGCTGACCATGCTTCAGAAGCTGCCATCATCAGTGTGATCCAAAAGAATTTTCCTGAACACCAGATATTAAGTGAGGAGTGTGGTGAACTGATCCAGGACTCCCGTTATAAATGGATCATCGACCCAATTGACGGCACCGTAAACTTTGCCCACGGCATCCCGCTTTGCTGCATTTCCATTGCAGTGGAACATGACAACAAAATGGTGCTGGGCGCCGTTTATAACCCTTTCATGAATGAATTTTTTATTGCTGAAAGGGGAAAGGGCGCCACGCTGAATGATAAACCCATCAGGGTAAGCAAAAAGGAAAAAGTGATCAACTCCTGCCTGGTAACGGGTTTTCCTTATACCTATCTTGATGAACCCAACGGGCCCTTGCAGGTGTTTGAAAGATTTATCAGGAAAGGCATTCCCGTTAGAAGACTTGGTTCTGCAGCTATTGACCTGGCCTGGGTGGCCTGCGGTAGGTTTGACGGGTTTTTTGAGCACAAACTGCAGGCATGGGACAGTGCCGCAGGTTTTATTTTAGTTGAAGAAGCAGGCGGGGTGGTAACGGATTTGAAAGGACAGCCCTATTCGCCTTACCAGCCAGGCATTATTGCAAGCAATGGCGTTTTACATGATGAACTGGGAAGGTGGGTGCGCAATGAAATTTAATAATTAAGTGAATGGAAAGAACAGAAATCGCAGCGTTAGGTGAGTTCGGGTTGATTGATCACCTGACAAAAAATATCGAGATCCAGAATGCCAGCACTATTGTTGGTGTGGGAGATGATGCAGCCGTGATCGACCATTTTGGAAAACAAACCGTCATCACAAATGACCTGCTCATTGAAGGTGTGCATTTTGACCTGATGTACACTCCCCTCAGGCACCTGGGATATAAATCCATCGTGGTAAACCTCAGTGATATTTATGCAATGAATGCCACACCCACACAAGTGGTGCTGGGACTGGCTTTCAGCAACCGTTTCAGTCTTGAAGCGCTTGATGAATTTTACGAAGGTGTGTATGCGGCCTGTGAAAAATATGGAGTTGATCTTATCGGTGGTGATACAGCCAGCTCACAAAAAGGATTTATTATTTCATGTACAGCCATAGGTGAAGTGACACCAGATCGCTATGTAAAAAGAAATGGTGCAAGAAAAGGCGACCTTCTTTGTGTCAGCGGAGACCTGGGTGGCGCATACCTCGGACTGACCTTACTTGAAAGAGAAAAACAGATCTTCCTGGAGAATCCAAAGATCCAGCCCGATCTTGAAGGAGAAAAATATGTTGTCGGAAGAATTCTGAAACCGGAAGCAAGAAAAGACATTATTGATTTTCTGGCACAACAGGAGATCATTCCATCCTCTATGATTGATGTAAGTGATGGTTTAAGTTCCGAGATCCTGCACCTGTGCAAACAAAGCAAGGTCGGTGCTGTATTATATGAAGAAAAAATACCGATAGCAGAAGCCTCCAGGCTAGCGGCTTATAAATTTCATCTTGATCCAACCGCTTGTGCATTGAGCGGTGGCGAAGACTATGAATTATTGTTCACCATCGCGCAGGATGATTATGAAAAAATCACAACAACAGAAATGATCAGTGTTATTGGTTATATCACCGATGACGAAGCGGGATCGCAGATATATACTAAGGGAGGCAATAAACATCCCATAACAGCCCAGGGCTGGAATGCATTCAAATGACCGTGACCTATGAAAAACCTTGTTCTCATTTTATTCATTGCAATTCTTGCAGGCTGCACTGCCAGCAGGAACTATCATCCTGCAAATAAATTTTCCGAAACACAGCTCAAAGAAGATTTCCATTTGTTCAGGAACATCCTGGAAGAATCACATCCCAGCTTGTATTGGCACACCCCAAAAGATAGCATGGACCTGTATTTTCTGCAGGCCGAAAACATGATCCGCGACTCCATGCAGGAATATAAATTCAGAAATGTATTGAGCTATGTGGTTTCGAAGATCCGTTGCGGACACACCAGTGTGCGGCCTTCAAAAGAAGCCAGCAGTTATGCAGAACGCACCCGCTCCTTTGCACTTCCACTAAGTGTGAAAGCCTGGCCTGATACGGTAATGGTAACATTTAATCTGAACCGGAAGGACAGCCAGGTAACCCGTGGGGTTATTTTGAAAAGTATAGAAAACAGGCCCGTTCAATCTATTGTAGATTCATTTTTCAGTCATCTTTCAACTGATGGATATAATACCACGCATAAATACCAGGTGTTGAGCAATGGAGGCACGTTCCGCAATTTCTATGGAAACATCTATGGATTGAAATCCAAAATGAAGATTGGCTTTGTTGACATTGAAGGCAACGAGCGATCTGCAATAATTGATGTGTACAACCCTTCGGCAGATACGCCTGCCGTAAGACTTCCTGCACCGAAGATCTCAAAAAAAGAAAGGAAGCGCAGGGTATTGAATGCAACACGGAGTATGAGGATGGATACAGCAAGAAGCCTCGCTGTAATTGAAGTGAATTCCTTCACCAGGAATATGAAGATCCGGAAATTCTTACGACAATCTTTTAAGGAAATAAAAAAACAAAATATTCAAAACCTCGTAATCGATCTCCGTGGAAATGGCGGCGGAAATGTAGTGCTGTCCAACCTGCTCACGCGTTATGTGGCCAAACATCCATTTAAAATTGCGGATAGCATTTATTCAATAAAAAATAAAAGCAGCTACCCCCGGCACATTGAAAATTATCTTCAAAGCCGGTTGTTTCATTTATTCATGACAAGGAAAGCCGGTAATGGTAACTATCATTTCCGTCATTATGAAAACAAATATTTTAAGCCAAGAAAAACGAATCATTTTGACGGGCAGGTTTTCATACTAACGGGTGGAAATACTTTTTCCGCGGCCACTCTTGTAACGAAAACACTCAAGAACCAGGAAAATGTTTTAGTGGTTGGCGAAGAAACCGGTGGTGGCGCGTATGGGAATTCTGCATGGCTAATACCTGATGTAACCCTTCCCAACAGCCGTGTAAGATTTCGCCTCCCATTATTCCGCCTGGTGATCGATAAAGATGAAAAAAAGGGCACCGGCATTATCCCCGATATTCTTTCGCTTCCAACAGTGGAGGCCATCCGCAGAAATTTAGATTTTAAAATGCAAAAAGTGTATGAGCTGATCGATGCAAAACAATAATTGGTTTAAAATGAAATTGCATTAAGCGCTTTCTGCGTTATTGTCTGAAAACAATTCAAATCTGTCCGCATCTTTCCAGAATGGAAATTTTCTCCTGGCCTCATCAAGATGTTGCTTGTCGAGGGTGATTGTAAAAAGATCTTCGGCATCTTCCTTATGATACAAAACTTCCCCTAAAGGATCGATCACCATACTGTTGCCGCTGTAATTTATTTCATTTCCATCAAGCCCTACCCGATTCACCCCGATAACATAGCATTGATTTTCGATGGCCCTCGCCTGCAGCAGGATTTTCCATGCAAGGCTCCGTTTCTCAGGCCAGTTCGCAACATAAACCAGTACATCATATTCAAATTCATTTGCGTCATTAAATTGCTGCCTCGCCCATACCGGGAACCTCAGGTCATAGCAAACAAGCAGATTGATCCTCCATCCATTCACGGAAGCGATCAGCCTTTTATAACCGCTGCTATAATGTTTATCCTCTCCCGCAAAACCAAAAAGGTGCTTTTTGTCGTAATATCCAAAGGCCCCTGTTGGTAACATCCATACCATACGGTTGTAATAATTGCTTTTTTCTTCTGCAATAAAACTTCCGGTGATAACAGACTTCAGTTCGCCGGCCAACCGTTTCATCCACTGCATTGTTGCGCCATCCATTGGCTCTGAAAGCTTTGAAGGCGACATACTGAATCCTGTAGTAAACATTTCCGGAAGCACAATGACCTGTCCTGAACCCGCTGAAGCTTTTAATTTGCTTTCAATGCTTTGTAGATTGGATTGTTTGTCTTCCCAAAACAATGCGGTTTGTAAAAGGGTGAATTGCAGTTTTGACATAAGCAAAAATACCCTGTTCTATTCATGCAGACTTTCAATTCTATAAAAGCTTCGTGGCAACAGATTTGAATGTAGTGCAGGCGGGAGACCAAAAGATCAATCCACTCAACAACACACTATGCCTGAATCGGAAGATGAAATGAAGTTGTTCAGAAAAAAAGTGCTGTACGTAATTCGTACTACCGCCCTGGTGATCCTGTTATTATGGGTACTGAAGGAGGTTTTCAGTGTTTTGTTGTTACTGCTGGCAGGCACCCTGGTTGCTATGTATTTCCGCGGCCTGGGGAACATTATTGAAAAACATACAAAAATGCCGAATGGGGCAGCACTGTCCATATCTGTAATCGGTTCGCTTTTATTGCTCTTTGGCTTTTTTTATCTTGCCGGCAACAGTATTCAGCAGCAAATGGCGCAGATAAGGGAAACCATTCCTCCTGCAATTGAAAAAGTAAAGGCTTCGCTCAATAATTCTTCGTTTGGAAGAAGCATTCTTGAAAAAATTGAGGATGAGGATAATGGCAAACGCCTGATGACGGTGGCGCAGTCATTTTTCCGCAGTAGTTTTGGGATACTTGGTGATGTATATATTGTTTTATTTATTGCCATATTTTTTACGGTTGGACCAAAACAATATACCCAGGGTTTCCTGAAACTTTTTCCTCCGCGTAAAAAACCAGAGGCCCGGGAAGTGGTACAGAAAGTAGGCTACTCAATGAAGCGTTGGCTCAAGGGACAGCTCTTTGCAATGCTGGTTGTTTTTATTCTAACGGCCATTGGGCTGATCATTATGGGAATGCCGATGTGGCTGGTACTCGCCCTGAGCGCAGGGCTTTTAAATTTCATTCCGAACCTGGGGCCGCTCATTGCCATGATCCCGGCTGTCATGATCGGTTTTTTACAGGGTCCCGCAACGGCACTCATAGTGGCTGGATTGTATATCCTGGTTCAGATGCTGGAGAGTAGTCTCATCACGCCACAGATTCAGAAAAAAATGATCAAAGTGCCGCCGGCCCTGATCATCATTGCGCAGTTGTTTATGGGTGTGCTTACAGGTGGGTGGGGGTTGTTGCTGGCAACGCCATTGATGGTGATCATTATTGTTGTGGTGCAGGAGCTTTACATTAAAAAGCTGAGCTATGAAGAAGACCCTCAGTAACCGCTTCTTCTTTTTTTAGACCGCCTGAAAAGAAAATAACCAGCCATAAGCACAGCAAATCCGGCAATTGCAAGAAGGATCAGGTCTTTATTTTCATAACTTGACTCCATTGATTCTATGGGCACCGTGGCGTCCTGTCCAACAGCTACTGTTGCGCAAAAAATTGAAAAGATCAGAAATAGCTTATTGATTGCATTCATAGCGTTATTTTTTTTGAAGCTGGTTGACGGCTTTAACTGCAAGTTCGGATTCAAATCCTTTTTGTAAAAGATAATCAATGGTTTTTTTCTTCCGCACCAGGTATTGGTCTGATTTCAACAATGCATATTTTCTGCGCGCGAGCTGGTTCAATACCGCTTCATAGTCGTCCTGGCTGATCTGCTTCATTGCTTTTTTTATACAATATGGGCTTACCTGTTTCTCCTTCAGCGCATACAGGATTTTCTTTCTTCCCCATTGTTTCATTCTGAATTTCCCACCTGCAAAAGCAATGGCAAATCTTTCTTCATTTATATAATCCTCTTCGATGAGGAGCGCGATCATTTCGCTGTGCAGGTCTGAACTTATACCAAGGTCCCACAGCTTTTGTTCGGCTTCATAGTGCGACCGTTCCTGGTAAGCGCAATACTGGCGCAGCTTCTGTAATGCCTGTTCTTTTGTAAGGTATTTTTTCTGCACGAAAATGAATTATTCTTCCAGCAAACGGCGGCAACCAAAATCTTTTTCAAGCAGCAGGTCGTAAAAATCTGCTTTTGAAAAAAGATGCCTGAACATTTCAGTTCCCGCTTCCCGGGTCATGTCCATATCATACATGATGCAGGAAAGCACAATATTTTGCTTCACACAACTCAGTACAAGGCTGTCCATATTATAATTTTCTTCCAGCAAAAACTGGTACAGGGGTTTGATCTGTGAAATGTCGGAAGGTAGCTGGCAGAGATAAGCATCGCCTGCCACAAAATAATTATCCGGATTATAGCTGATCTTGATCTTGGCATTTCCTTCTTTAACACTCCAGTTGTTGTTGCCATCTCTTGCCAGTTTCACATCTTTACCCAGTTCACGTAAAATTTCTTCAACCGATTTGGCAATACCTACTGGCTTTGCCTCCTTCTCCGGAAGTTGCGGAAGCTTTACTTCTGTCCCGCAATAAGGACAATATTTATTGGCTTCAATATTTTCGGCAAAAACAAGGTTATTACAACTATGGCATCGCGTGGAAAGCGAGGATTTGTGCGGCTGATACAATTCAAGCGCTTCACGCAGATAACTTACAGGAAGTGCAAATCCAAGATTGTCGCCACCGCGGATGATGAAGGAATTGATCCCAATGATTTTTCCTTCTTTATTCACTAATGGACCGCCACTGTTTCCGGGGTTAATGGCAGCATCGATCTGTATATATTTTACACCTTCGCGAATCCTGTCCACCTTGGAAATTACACCTTGCGTTGCTGTATAATTTAATCCGAAAGGATGTCCGATCGCCACCACCACATCACCATCCTTAGTGGTTTCATAACTACCCAGTTTTATTTCCGGGATCTGAATATCAGCAGGGGGTTGTAAAAAAGCGAGGTCGTGTTTTTTATCAGTGTACCACACCAGCGCCAATCTTTTTTCAAATAACCGTCCGGCAATGGTCACTTCCGCCTGTTTTCCCACTACGTGTTCATTGGTGATGATCAGGTCAAACTCTTTTAAATAGAAGCCAGTTCCCGTGCTGCTTTGGGTTGCGATCTGAATGATAGAAGGCCTGTACAATTCTATGATCTGCTGGGTATTCATTTATCTTGTTTCCAGGTTTAGGGATTCTACTTCTGAAGTAAAGCTCTGGTTAAAGGCCACTTCATTATCAAATTTCAGCTTGTCTGTTTTAAATTTTAATTCAGGGTATTTGCCTTTCCACCTGCTCTGAATCTCTTCTATGTTCAGGGTGATGGCTTCTTTGTTATAAGTGTTGGCAGATTTATTAAAATAGTTTTCCTTAAAACCGAGATCGGAAAAATAATCGCTGTAATTCACGCGCATATACAACTGGAAAAGCTCACTAACGGGCCTGGGCAGACTATAAGAATACTGGCAATAAGAAATCCCGTATTCGCTGATCTGTGCTGCCACTTCGGGCAGTTTGTTTTCTTTATACCAATTAATATTCTGGTTGGCATTGTAGATGGCGTCTGCAATGGTTTTAAAATTCTGAGGTGTTACAATGGAGAAAGTAAATTTTGACCGGAACAGGAAAGGAAAGAATGAAGATTTTTCCTTATCAAGTAGTTTCTGAAAACAGTCCATCATTTCCTGGTTCTTTTCATTTACCTGGCGGTCGTCTTTTCTGAAATAGATTTCCACGATCTTCTCAAGAGAAAGTAACAACTTCCCTTCCGGCACAATCAGGTAATCGATCCGGTAAGCCAGCGCTAAAAGTAAATAAGCAATCCCTCCTGAATATTTATCCGCATCGATCCGGTTGATCAGATCCAGGGTTTCCTGGATCCATTTACGGAAATACCGGTATTTCACTTCTTTTTCTTCATCAGGAATCGGCACCAGGTGTTCAATATCAATGGCTTCAAGCGAATGGAAATCCTGTACCAGCAGGTCGTCCTGCTTATCCGTTTTTGTAGCAAGTTCCTTTAATCCATAATACAGCTTGCTGGGATTGGCTGTAATGACCTCGCTTTCGAAAAGCATACAGACTTTGTTTTCGCTAAGCGCATAGCGACTGTAGTAAAGCGTGAAATTCATCTCCAGGAGCCGGCGCATTACCGGAACGTTGGGAGCGGGCATAATTGCCAGCAGTGCTTCTGCTTCCAGAATAGAGTTGTTGTAATGACCCCGGATGATCTTTGAGCCCTGGAAAAAATAAAAGCTGCCTTTGTCGCCCTCGCGCGTATGAAAAACATTTTCAGTTTCATCGTCGGACAGGTACTCAAAAAAAGCCCTGATGCTCTCAAAATATTTTTTTTCCTTGAACAGGTTATCGGCCTCGTTCCATTTTTCTACTTTGGCAATGGATTTATTATTGTCGGAATAACGTCCAAATATGATCGCAGGCTCCACTTCTTCTCCGGGTTTCTTTTTTGACCAGCTAAAAATCTTATCCAACATACCTGATTTCGTTATTTATCAAATCCGTGGCAAAGTTCTCTTTTTTAAAGCAACTTTTACCTAAAGCTTACCGGGCTATTAAACCTTCAAAATACGGGCCGGGCAAACCGGATTCGGTATTTTTAAAGGTTGGCGGGGGGAATTTTGGTTGATAAACACTCCCCTGATATGTCTTAAAAATCATTAGTTTCGCCCCAACCTATACCTCAAATCTTATTTCATGAAGTTTATTGTCTCTTCTTCGCAATTGCTTAAGCAGCTTCAACAGATTAACGGCGTCATCAACGCCAATACGGTGCTGCCTATTCTTGAAGATTTTCTTTTTGAAGTGGAAAAGAATAAGCTGACAGTTGTGGCTACGGATCTTGAAACCGTAATGCGCGTCCAACTGGATATTGAGGCAAAGGACAGTGGAAAGGTTTGTATCCCCGCGAAGATCCTCATGGATTCCCTCAAGAACCTGCCAGATCAGCCGCTCACGTTTAACATTGATAAAAATTTTGGTGTTGAGCTAACAAGCGACAACGGTAAGTATAAAGTAATGGGTGAAAATCCTGATAATTTTCCTAAAGAGCCCGCAGCTGATGATACTTCAAGTTTTACAATGACCTCATCCGCCCTGGTCACCGCTATTAATAAAACCCTGTTTGCTGTAAGCAATGATGACCTGCGCCCTGCCATGACAGGAGTGTTTTTTGAACTGAACAATGATTATATACAATTTGTAGCTACCGATGCACACAGGCTGGTCAGGTATAAGCGTACTGATGTGAGCTGCCCGAAGTCGGATTCTTTTATCGCCCCAAGAAAACCCCTGAATCTATTAAAATCTGCACTGCCGGATAATGAAGATGAAATAACGATCAGCTATAACAGCAATCATCTTTTTGTTCAGCACGGTACAACACAAATGAGTTGCCGCCTGATCGATGCCAGGTTCCCTGATTACAAAGTGGTGATCCCGGCAGACAATCCCTACAAAATGGTGATTGGCAAATCTGATTTTCAAAGTGCGCTTAGAAGGGTGAGTGTTTTCAGTAACAAAAGCACCAACCAGGTGGCGCTGAATATCAGCGGAAGTGAGCTGCAGCTTGCTGCGCAGGATGTTGATTTTTCTTTTGAAGGTAATGAAAGAATGAAGTGCCAGTACGACGGCGAAGACATCACCATTGCTTTTAATGCGCGCTTTTTAATTGAAATGCTCAATGCGGCAGATAGCAACGAAATCAGGCTGGAACTTTCAACACCTACAAAAGCCGGTATCATCAAACCGATTGAACATGATGATCATGAAGATGTGCTGATGCTGGTGATGCCGCTGATGCTGAATCAATAAAGTTTACCTCAATTTCCATATAGGCATTTTTATTGCACACCCAACTGGTGCGCTCTTTTTCATTGTATGTGAGAGAGAACTAAACAGGAGCTGATGATGGAATTTGTGCAACTCCGCAGCTTTGATAATTATATCGAAGCAAACATAGTGCTGAATATGCTTCAGCACGGGGACATTGTATGCCATCTCAAAGATGAAAACATTATTACAATAGATCCTTTTTTAAGTCCGGCCATAGGAGGAATGAAACTGATGGTCCATCACAGCCAGGTGGCGCGAGCATGGGAGCTGATGGAAAAAGCAGAAGCACAATATCTTAAAACGATTGCCTGTCCTGTTTGCAAATCGCACCAGTTAGGCCTTGTAAGTATCACCAAAAAACATAAATGCAAACTCGCAGCATTTGCCAGCATGGTGTTGAACGGCAGGTCGGTGGAGAAAAGGAAAGTTTACAGGTGCGGACAGTGCGGATATGATTTTAAGGAATTACCTTAGGGGAGAGGGCTAGGGTTAAAGGATTTGGAGGGAAGAGGTGAGTTGCTGATTGCGCCTTGCACCTTGCCGCTAAAAGCTAAAAGCTTTCCCCATATGTTTCAGGACCTGATCAATCATTTTCAAACACTTGAACAAAGACCGGCTGAGCGCATGCTTCTGCTCCTGTCAGGCATGTTATTGTTGTGGGTGATCGAAGGCGCCATCCCGCTGTTGGGTTTGAGGTACAGGAAAAACAAATGGCGGCATGCATCAGTCAATTTTTCTTTCACCATAATTCACCTGCTCATTCATACGGGATTTGCTTTTTTCATCATCCTGCTGTCTGATCTTTCAAAACAAAACAATTTCGGACTTGCACAATGGCTGGACCTCTCCATTGTATGGACCATAGTGATTTCATTTTTCATTCTTGATTTTTTTGGTGGGTGGCTGGTGCATTATGTGCAGCATAAAACTTTTATGCTTTGGCGCTTTCATGTAATTCATCATTCCGATAATAACGTGGATGTAACAACAGGGCTCAGGCACCATCCGATGGAAAGTATATTGCGTGGCATTTTCTTTTTAATGGGTGTTGCGGTGGCGGGTGCGCCGGTATATGCTGTGATGATCTTCCAGACCCTGCTCGTACTGTCCACACAGTTTACACATGCCAACATCCGTTTGCCTCAGTGGGTGGAGAAGCCTTTAAGCTATCTGATTGTTTCACCCAATATGCATAAGGTGCATCACCACTGGCAACAACCTTATACTGACAGTAATTATGGTGCTGTGCTTTCTGTTTGGGACCGCCTTTTTGGAACTTACCGCCAGCTTGATGCTTCCATGATCCGGTACGGTATCGACCGCCATTATCCAAATGAAGAAGACGAAAACCTTTCACTGTTGATGCGCAAGCCATTTGGTAAAATGGAAAAATAATTTAAGTAAATCCGAGTTTGAAAAAACAGCCTTCAGGCCCACGCTGAATTGTCTTTAATTATCTTCACCTCATGAAGCATATAGCATTGATCCCTGCACGATTTGATGCCACGCGGTTCAGTGGCAAGCTAATGGCAGCATTGAAAAGCAAATCTGTGATCCGCCACACTTACGACGGTACAGTTGCCACAGGTTTGTTTGATGAAGTATATGTGGTTACGGATAGTCAGATCATTTACAAAGAGATCGCAAATCATGGCGGCAAAGCCATCATGAGTACAAAGCAACACGAAAGTGGCAGCGATAGGATTGCCGAAGCGGCTATGAATCTTGAGGCCGATGTTATTGTGAACGTACAGGGTGATACCCCATTTATAAAAAAAGAACCGCTGCAAAAATTACTGGAACAATTCCGCGATCCACAAGTAAAAGTTGGGTCGCTTATGCAGCAGCTTCAGGATCAATCTCAGATTGAAGATCCCAATTTTGTTAAGGTTTGCATTGATAAAAACAGGAACGCTTTATTCTTCAGCCGCAGTGTGATCCCTTATCCCAGGAATACGGAGGCAGGAACCATTTATTATGAACACATTGGTGTTTATGCATTCCGAAAAGAAGCACTTATGGCTTTTACCGCTCTCCCTGTTTCGCCCCTGGAAGATGCAGAAAAAATCGAATGCCTGCGTTACCTTGAAAATGGCATTCCCATCCGGATGGTAGAAACGGGGTACATGGGTGTGGAGATCGATACGCCGGAAGATCTTGAAAGAGCGGAGGCCTTGCTTTGATCGCCCCTGCTTTTTATTTTTATATTTATTTTACTTTAAAAACTGCTTTATGAAAACCTTGTTCTTTTGTTTTGCCTCTGCCTGGTTGTTAATTTCCTGTTCTGATGCAGGCACTACGCAACAGAAACAACTTCCTGATCCGGAAAAACCGTTAACCGTATCTGAAAACAAGACATACGGAAGGGACGGGCGTTATACAGGTGCTTTTTCAAATGGAATGAAAGAGACCTATATCAGTTTTGATGTTTCCGGCAATGAATTAAAAAACCTGACTTTCAAGGGTTACTGGCGTTGCGATGGCAAGCTGGAACAAACCATCCTTGGACCAGAGAAAAGTTTCATTATTACAGCAGACAAAGTAAATGGAAATCTCTCCGAACCCGAAGATGGCGGTGCAACAGCCATACGATATGAACTGGAAGCAAGTTTTGATGGGGCAACTGCATCCGGAACTTTTAGAATGAATATCAACGCCCTCGCGTGTGATACTTACAAACTAACGTGGACGGCCAGCCGTATGCCGGCCAAATAACACTTAATCCACTAACTTTTTGGGGCACTCATTTTTGCAACTATTGTATTCAGCTTTTGTACAACGGCTTCGAGTTCTTCGTTTACATCCTCCCTTCCCTGGAGTGCGAGTATGATCAGGTTCGTATGTTCCAATCTCAGATCAATGTATTCCATCATTAAGGCCCTGTGTTCTTCCAATATTTTTGGCAATACATAAGCGCCGGTTGCTTCAATCAGTTTTTTGGCTTCCTGCCAGTGTGGTTGGGAAATGGTTGACACTTGTTTAAGTAATTCTGTGCCATCTGTGATTTTCAATGGCGCCAATGCACTGTCCTGGTGTACAAGTATCGCGTCAATCTTTCTATCGTAAGCCAGCGTATCATTTTTTGCACCACCAACATAAAAACCTGCTGCAGCAATGGAAACCACAAGTACGGCCAGCGCCGTTATAACATGACTTTTTGCTTCACGGTTTTTCAAAGCAGGGTAATAGGCCAGCCCGATCAGGAAACCACTCGCCAGCCCGCCGAGATGAGCTGCATTATCAATTCCTTTCGCGCCGGCTCCGTAGATCAGGTTATAAAAAATAAAAACACCAATGCTTTGCAATAAAGGCATACGTGCTTTTTTTGGTATGAGCGCGGTGGCCAGCAAGGCAAGAAATAGTCCGTACATTCCAAATACGGCTCCCGAAGCACCTGCGCTAATAATATTGTTTTCATTCCACCAGATACTTACCACCGAGGCCAGGATCCCTGCAGCAATATAAGCAGCCAGGAACCGCAACCTGCCGAGCATGGGTTCCAGGTAATTTCCGATCATGAACAATGCATACATATTGAACAGAAGATGTATAACGCCTACATGAACAAAGACTGAAGTGATCAAACGCCACCATTCGCCACCTGTTGTAAGTGGTTTGTAATTGCCTCCCCATTGCTGCAGGTCATTTACAGTTGGTTGTAAAAAACTTACTCCGTTCAAAACCATTAATAAAAAAACCAGCACATTCACACCGATGATCACATAGGTGATCATTCGTGAACCTTGAGAAATATTCATAACCGCTTCAAGTTCTTCCGAATGGGCTCTTTCCTCTTCTGCGGCGATCATGGTATTTTGCTGCACCTGGGCAAATTCATGCTCCCAGCTCCTCAAATGGTTGGCACCTACACTTCTTACCTGCTCAAAAGCAGATAAAAAATCTGAAACATTTTTTTTCTGGCTCCTTTTATTGTTCCAAAAATTTTTTGACTGCTTCTTACTGTTTACCGACAGTGTTGCCCCATCTACTGCCACCTCGACTTCGTCGCCCTTAGTCTTTTCCTTTGTATATCCAATAATACGATCCGTGCCGGCAAAACGGGGATCCCAGCCTAGATTTTTAAAGCTTACATAGCTCATAAGGATCATTTCATCCTGGCTCAGTCCTTCAATTGCAGTTATTTCCTGGTGCTGGCTCATGTAAAAATTTGTGGTAAGATGTGCTTTTTTTTATAGTGCGCAAAACAACTGTGACATTAGTTTCTGACATTTGCTGATATGAAATTCAGAAATTTTAAAATGGTGGATTATGTCGTCTTCGGTCGTGGGAGTTATAACCAGCTGGAGGAGATCCTTGCACCACAAAGAAAAGATGATTACCCCATGATCTTTCTGGTAGACCACTTTTTCGAAAATTCTAATCTTGAAAATAATCCTGTTCGTCGCATCCCCGCAGATAAAAACGATAAGATCATTTATGTTGATGTGGCGCATGAACCCAAGACCACCTATGTGGACCAGCTTTCAAACCAATTGAAAGATGAATTTGGAATGGTGAGTGGCGTTGTGGGGATTGGCGGGGGCTCAACACTTGATCTTGCCAAGGCCGTAAGTCTGATGATGAACAATCCAGGTTCCTCCGCGGATTACCAGGGCTGGGACCTGGTAAAGCATCCGGGCGTTTACAAAGTTGGTATTCCAACATTAAGCGGAACGGGTGCTGAAGTGAGCAGAACTACAGTGCTTACCGGGCCAACACGCAAGCTTGGGATGAATTCTGATTTTACACCTTTTAACCAGATCGTACTGGACCCCGAACTGGTGGCGCATGCGCCTGCCAATCAGCGCTTTTATACAGGAATGGACTGCTATATTCATTGTATTGAAAGTTTAACAGGCACCTACCTGAATGAATTCAGCAAATCCTATGGAGAAAAAGCACTGGATCTTTGCAGGTATGTGTTCCTGGAAAAAGACAACTGGGACGAAGTGTGTGATGATAAGCTGATGATGGCTTCATTTGCCGGAGGCATGAGTATCGCCTATTCACAGGTAGGCGTTGCGCACGCAGTAAGCTATGGCCTCAGTTACCTACTTGGAACAAAGCATGGCATCGGTAACTGTATCGTCATGAATCACATAGAAGAATACTATCCCGAGGGTGTGGCAGAATTTAAAAAAATGGTAGAAAAGAACAAGATCCACATTCCCGAAGGAATTTGTAAAGCGCTTTCAGAAGAGGAGTTTGATATCATGATCAATGTTTCACTGGGCATGAAACCCTTATGGGAAAACGCTTTGGGAAAAAACTGGGAATCCATCATGACAAGGGATAAGTTGCGTAAATTGTATGGTAAGTTATAAATTCCTTTTATGAAAAACCTCGTTGCTTTCCTGCTAATATTATCGCTGACGGCCCGGGCCAATGCACAGAGAGTGGTAGATGTAGATAAGGAAAATGTAAGTGCGGCGCAATTTTTTAATTCAGTGGCCGGCGAACCTGTTGTAATGGCAAAGTTTGTAAAACTGGTTGAGGGCTCACCGTTTTATAAAAACGAATGGCTTGTAGGAGAAATTGAACTTGAAAGCGGACAAATATTTAAAAATCTTTCGCTCAAGATCAATTTGTATGACGATGATGTTCATTATAAGGATGATAAGGACAGGGAGATGATTGCCACCATGCCCATTAGAACCATACGCATGAGAAATGTTATGGGCGATACAATTGAATTCGCGTATGCCAAAACAGAGGTACAAAAGGGACTTGAAAGGGGGTGGTATCATGTATTACATCTAGATTCTGTAACCCTTTATAAAAAATATAAAAAAGAAATTTCTGAAGACAAGCCCTATGGTTCTGCAACAACAGAACAAAGAATGCGAACACGTCAAGTGTTTTACGTGGGTTTTAAAGGAGCCTTTACAGAAATAAAAAAAATAACAGACCCCATCCCGGCTTTTGCAGCCCACAAAACAGCTATTGCTGAATTTATGAAATCCCTTTCCCATCAAAGCCATGAATTGAAACTGGTTGCACTGGTACAATACATGAACCGGCTGATTAAATAAATCTTTTGCAAATTTTCGTTTTCGAAATACCTGCAGCCTGACTTATCTTTCAAAAAAAACAGCATGAACAGGGCTGAAAAATATTTCAGGTATCTCAACCCCTTTACTTTATTCGCTCCCGGCAGGACCAAAGAGATCCTCAATGTAAATCCTGTTACCAATCTTAAAAGAAAAGATGCAGAGGAAATTGTGATCACAGTTTATGATTACAATGAAACAACCCTGGAAGAAAACAAACTTCATCGTATACAGGAAAGCTTTCCCTACCTCCAAAATAACAAGGTAAGCTGGATCAATATTGACGGGCTGCGTCAAAAAGATGTGAATGATGTGTGCGAACATTTTGGCATCCACTCCCTAATCGCAGAAGATATTCTGAGTTGCAGCCAGCGCCCTAAAATGGATGAAGTGGACGACATTCTTTATTGCCTGCTCAACATGCTGTATTTTAATGAACGCACTCAATCGGTGGAACAGGAACAAGTGAGTATTGTACTTGGTAAAAACTATGTGATCACTTTCCAGGAAGACCCCAAGCGCGATGTGTTTGATCCCATCAGAGATAAATTACAAATGCATAACAGCAAGTTCCGGCAACGACAAGCCGATTATCTCTGCTACGCAATGCTGGATCTTATTATTGATAACTATTTCTTTGTTATGGAAAAACTGGGCGATTGCCTGGAGGTGGTTGAAGAAGAAGTGATCAGGAGGTCAAACACACGTTCGCTGGCACGCATCAACCACTTGAGAAAAGAGCTCATCGTTCTTAAAAGAAACATTGCACCGGTAAGAGATCTTATTGGCGGCATCATAAGAAGCGAAAGCGATTTGCTGGACGACAGGACGACAAAATATTTCAAGGATGTTCATGATCATATTACGCAGGCTTATGACCTGAGTGAAAACTACCGTGACCTGATGATCAGTATGCAGGACCTGTATATCAGCAATGTAAACCTGCGTATGAATGAGGTAATGAAGGTAATGGCGATCGTAACCTGTTTAATGGCACCAGCCACCGTAATCGGCGGCATCTTCGGGATGAATTTTGATGTAATTCCTACCGCACATAATCAGTGGGGCTTTTATACTGCAGTTGGCTTTATGCTCTTCATTCCGGTACTGATGCTTTTTTTATTTAAACGGCGGGGCTGGTTTTAACAGGAACTTTATTGTATTTGTTTTCATAAAACATGCCTGCTCTTGCTTTTATGGTTCGGGGATAAGAAAACACTTCCACTTCATAGGTATCAAGATGATAGCGCCACATTATCGGTCGTATCTGACCATTACCTGCGTCTTCTGCGCCTGCAAGTAAAATGGTTTGGTCGTTCTCCCACTTACCATCTAAAATGATGCCCGCCGACCCCAGGAAAAGAATCCTTTTTCTTTTCATGCTTTTCATATCAACCAATCCTATTTCAGTATCAGGGCCTGCAAAATCAAAATGTCTTCTGCCGTTCTTTGTTGTCTCCATTAAGTTGTAGGAAACCAGGTCAAGCGCAATGGAACTATCAGTGTTGTATTTTAAAAAGGACGCAAAGGGGAGCAGTGTATTTCTGTCCATTGGTAACATTGCGGATGTGTCTTTTGAAACCACCTGCCCGCTCTGAAATTTTTCCATGCTGAAAGAGCTGTCTTCGCGTTCAAGAAACTTAGCAAGTTCGCGGAAGTGATTATTAAAATCCGGCACGAGGGGTTCCTCATATAACGTTTCGGTGGCAAGGCTGTCATTTTCCGAATCGGGCTTTGATTGCTGGTTACATGCGCTTAAAAAAACAATAAAGGCTGCCAGGAAAAATAATTTCATGCTATTTCTTTTTATATACAGGAACCGTGCTGCAGGGTTCACCATACATGATGCTTTTGGCTACAGGTTTTAACAGCCGCGTAATTTCGGCATAAGCAAAACTTTCAATCTGCCTGTCCCCACATCCCTTTACCACGATCCTTTGATCTGCGTAATTATTGATGTCTATCGCGGAAAGGTTTTTTAAAAAAATGTGCTTCCCCATTTCTTCCACGGAGCCGACATACACTTCATGGGCAACTTCCTGTAAATAACTTGCGGCCAGCATATAAGCCCATACAGGAATAATGGCATCAACACTGCAGATAATAGCAGCGTTCTTTTCTTTAAAGGGTTGCCAGTCAAAATTTTTTAATCCTTCCCTGTACTCTTTTTCTTTTAGGATCATTCCCATGAATAAATGATCCTTCAGATCAAAAACGGCAACCTCATTATTTGGAGCATATTTTTCCAGATCAATAGTAATTAAACCGCTGTTGGCTACTTTATTAATGATCGCTTCACTCATTGGGCAAATGTAAACTGAATGCTCTTAAACATATGCAAACAAAAAAAAGTCCCGCATGGGGACCTTCCATATCAGATAAATTTTCAATTAATAAAAGTTCGGTCTGTTATCACTGATGTCTGCGCTCCTTTTTAATACATCAATATAGGGATTCCCGCTACCGTATTGCATCTGGCTTTGAATACCCTGGCGTGTTTGCATAACAAGGTTATTCCTTTGTTCTTCAATACTTGCAGCTTCTACCGGTGTGGTGGTAATGTTATTTACCCTCACCACATAAACGCCTGCCTGTCCGGCAATTGGCTGGGAAGTTTTTCCCTTATTTTCAGGATTGAAAACAGCACCAATAACTTTTGGCTCATAAGCAAGCATGTTGTTTCCACCTGTAAACCGAAGGCTGTCCATCGGCTGTACCTGCACATTGAATTTAGAGGCTACTTCTTCAAGAGAATTTACCTTTCCAAGTTGTTTTATGATCTGCTCAGCCTTTTTCTTATTCCTTAGAATCGGTTCGATCATCGGGCGTACACGGGCAACACTGGCAAGTCCGGCTTTGTTCACTTCTGTAACAACAGCAACAACATAAACCTCGCCCACTCTTTCCGGTCCGATCACATCGCCTTTATCACTTGTAAAAACATCTTTCACCAGTTTCCTGGAAGCGCCTTCAAGACCAGTAATTGAAAAATCAAGTGGCCTAATATCTGTTGCAGGGAATTTACTCATTCCTTTTGTTTTCAGGTTCTTTTCAAAATTATCATTGAAAGATTTATAATCCCTGCTTTCGCCAGCAAAGGCAGAAGCGGCATTTTGTGCTATGTTATCAGTTTCCTGGCTCGTCTGTATTGGTTTGGCCAGGTACGCAACTTTAAAGCCCTGTGAAGATCCTTTTTGTTCCAGGATCTCAACATAATGATATCCAAATTCCGTTTTTACGATTCCGGATGTGCCTCTTGGGTTGGTGAATATAAAATCATTAAAAGGCGGAACCATTCTTCCTGTTGTTACGCCCTCATAAACGCCACCTTTCTCTTTACTTCCCGGATCATCCGAATGTCTGGCAACCAATGTATCAAAACTGGCACCGGCCTTATGCGCGCTCATGATGCTGTCCGCTAGCGCAGACGCATCCTGCTCAGACCTCACGGGCATTCTTTCGCCTGTCTGGGTCATCTGAAATGTAGCAACAAGTACGTGGCGCACTTTCACTGTATCCGGAACTGGCCTTGCGCTGATGATCTTTGACATTACATACGCACCTTGCTGGCCCTGTTGTGCAGGGTCCATGTAAGGACCATAAATAACGCCCACGGGCTGACTTAAAATAGAATCTTTATTAACTTGCTGGATCTGATTACGGTTAACATAACCATTATAAAAAGGAAGTGTACTGTTCCTTGCTAAAAAGTTTTCGAGGTTATTTCCAGATATGGTATCGAATTGTGGTTTCAGGCCAGTAAGCATTTCCCTGGTAGCCATGGAGTCGGCCGCACTTGGCGCTGCGCTGAACGTAACAAATTCAATGTTGCGGGTTTCATCTTTTTGCTCGAAATCCTTTTTGTGGTTATTGATGTACTCCTCTATTTCCTTATCGCTGATTTTGATCGTGCTGTCAGCAATGGAAGCATAAGGTACACTTACAAAGGCTGCACTGGCCATGAGGCTATTATCAATATTTCTTTTTTCAAGAAACCATTTTGGAAAATGAATGGTGTTCATTAACAGGCTAACATATTTTTCCTGGAGCCTGTCTTTTTCCAATGCTTCCAGGTAAAGGTGGCGTTTATGAGGGCGTAACAACAGGAAGAATGGTTCCGCCTTTTAATGATTTTATATTCACCAACCCAAGAGGCACATCCGGACTCGTAAAAACGGAATTTGGATATCATTATGT
>MWWA01000054.1_pt1 | contig 37482 bp, 30 predicted proteins | sample 1047341 | NCBI WGS metagenome assembly MWWA01 (sample SAMN06349978, study PRJNA376086) | soil metagenome | isolation source: MS5-1 sample Antarctic (ecotone) soil | place: Antarctica | collected 2015-01-13
CTGGATAGAAAGGATATCCTGCGGAGATGTTTGGCCGTCAGAGAGCGGGGAACCTGCTTTTACAAAGTCTCCATCCTGGGCCAGAATCTGGCGTGTAAGTGGAACAAGGTATTTTTTGGTAACACCAAAGCGTCGCTGGGTGTACAAAGCTGGATCTCTGCGGCCTCATTCCAGGAAACCACCAAAGTATTGTCTTCTGCAGCCATCCAGGGTAAAACAGATGATATGCTTGGGTTGAAGGAGAATGTGATCACAGGTCACCTGATCCCTGCGGGTACTGGTTTGCGTGAGTTTGAGAATATTATTGTGGGAAGCAAGGAGGAATATGAACTGTTGCAGACTGCCAAGGAAGCAATGGCCTTCGACGAAGAAGAATAAAAATAAATCAATAATAAGATCCCGCTTCGGCGGGATTTTTTTTTCCACTTACCTTCATGGAAATCAATCCCTTTATCTAAAATCACGCGAAATAAATGGGTTGGAATGTGGTCCTGTGATTCCCAGCAGGCTGAAGGCGGCTATTTTACGTTAACTGTTTCACAATTTGAAAAGCAAATTCCTGTTTTGCATCGGTTCAAACCTTATTTTGCAAAAAAAATTCCCGGATGAAAAATGCTTCACTCATTTTTAATATTGTTCTACTTGCACTTGTAGGTGTTCTTTTCTACCTGCATTTTTCTTCTGGAAAGAAGGTGGCTTCATCCACAGAAAAAAAATCACAGGTGACAGCCAGTGCAGAGGAAAATGGTGAATTCAAAATTGCTTATTTCGAACTGGATTCAATTACCAATTCCTTTTCAATGGTTAAAGATGTAAAGTCTGAACTGAATAAAGAAGAAGAGAAAATGAGCAGCGAAATGGCCGGATGGCAAAAGCGCTATAACGATAAGATCACAAGGTACCAGAACCAGGCCCAGACGCAGCCAATGAGCCAGGTAGAATCAGAAAAGGCCAATACGGATCTTTTGCAGATGCAGGAAACCATCAGGAATAAAAAACAGGAACTGGATCAGCGTTTTCAGAATATGTACATGCAGAAGATGAAGGAAGTGACCACTAAGATTGAAGCCTTCTTACAGGATTATAACCAGGATAAAAGGTATTCTTACATTCTTGCTTACGAACCCGGATTCATTTACTATCGTGATACGATGTACAATATTACAAAGGACCTGATCAAAGGTTTGAACGATCAGTACACAACGAAAAAGAAATAAAAAAAGATCCTGCAATAGCAGGATTTTTTTTTGAACAGAATATTTGGTTTTATTTCGTTGTTTTGAAACATCAACCATTGCAGCTTCATGGAAAATTTTCAGCAATTGTTCAATGATATTGCCTCTCTTAAAGTAGGTGTGCTTGGCGATGTAATGCTGGATACTTATATCTGGGGAGAAGTGGACAGGATCTCGCCGGAAGCCCCCGTTCCTATCGTTGCTTTAAAGAAAAAAGATTACAGGGTGGGTGGAGCGGCTAATGTGGCACTGAATGTTCAGTCGCTGGGTGCAACCGCTTTTATTATATCTGTGATCGGCCATGATGTGGAAGCAAGAAAATTACAGGAGCTCTGTGCCGAACAGCAGGTAAGTACTGCCTATGTTTCTGAAAGCCGGGAAAGGATCACTACCACCAAAACAAGAGTGATCAGCCGTAACCAGCACATGCTGCGACTGGATGCGGAAGTAATCAATGACCTTGCCCAGGAAGACCAGGAACAGCTGCTTAAAAATTTTGAATCTTTTCTGGTTAACCAGCAACCGGATATTGTTATCCTCCAGGACTATAATAAAGGGGTATTATCACCTGATGTTATTGATAAAGCCCTTGCTCTTTGCAGGGAACACCAGGTGATCACCACTGTAGATCCTAAAAGAAAGAACTTCTTTTCCTATAAAGAGGTTGATGTATTTAAACCAAATCTCAAGGAAGTAAAAGAAGCCCTCAATCTTTTATTTAATGAACCTGATCTTAACCTTTTACAGGATATGCATGCACAGCTTTCCCAGGTGCTTCAAAATAAAATCTCATTCATTACTTTATCGGAAAAGGGCGTGTTTTACCAGCAGCAAGACCAGTCTGCCATTATTCCATCACACCTGAGGAAAATTGCTGATGTTTCGGGTGCAGGTGATACGGTAATTGCTGTTGCATCATTGGTATATGCAGCAACGCGTAATCCATTTGTAATGGCAGAAATAGCCAATATTGCAGGAGGGCTTGTATGCGAAGAAGTAGGAACGGTAGCAATAAACAGGGCTAAATTAATTCACGAATGTGAGCTCTTGCTATCCTGAGTAACAGGGTCTGCAAATTTGGCCTTTCTCATCACAGCTTCATAGTCAATAAAAATAGTGAACCATGTTTTTACTGCTGCAAATACAAGTATAAAGACTTTGCCTGCGCCAAACATTAAAAAGAAAGCGCCAAAAATAACCGTGAACTGCTGAATAAAGATTCTCGGATAAGGTTCGAACATCACCCTCATCATTGGTTTTGTCTGGTATTCATTCTTCATAATAAAACCCGTCATGTTTTCATAGCCATAACCAAAAATAAATGCGGATAGCATGAGTATGCCATTGGCACCGAGGTAAAGTCCGGGATTCAGAATGAGGTCAAGGAGGGTGGTGTCTTTTGATACGGGCGATAATTTTAAGAACATGGTTGTCTGAATGGCTACAAACATCCCGTAATGCAAAAGGAAAAAAAACATAAAGAATACACCGCTTACATATTTGGTAGCTCCCTGGTTTTCCCAGAGGTCCGTTCTTTTAGCCAGGGTTTGAATAAAGAGCTTTAAAAGTGTAAATGCACCAATGATCACCGTTTCCATGCAATAAACCAGGAAAACCTGGTTGGGATCCCATTGCTGGAACCATACACCATATACGGGTAGAATGTTTGCAATCAGAAGAAAAAGATCACCATTGGAAAGCTTTCGTTTAATCATCGGTAAATTGATGCAAATTTGTTCTCTCAAGATATAAAATATTTCCTCTTTATAAAACACTTTACGATGTCTGTATTTACCATAGCCATACATGGCGGAGCCGGAACCATTTTAAAAAAGGATATGAGCGCGGAACGGGAGCAGGAATATCTTGAAAGCATGGGCGACGCCCTCGATGCAGGTTATGCCGTACTGGAAAAAGGTGGAACCGCCACCAATGCAGTGAAGGCAGCATGTATTGTACTGGAGGACAATATCCTTTTCAATGCAGGCAGGGGATCCGTTTTTTCCAAATCCGGGGAACATGAAATGGATGCCGCCATAATGGATGGGGGATTAATGAATGCAGGATCGGTTGCAGGCGTGCGCAACGTGAGAAATCCAATTGCACTTGCAACAGAAGTGATGTTGAACAGTAACCATGTTTTTCTAAGCGGCAAAGGTGCTACGGATTTTGCTTTGATGCAGGGAATCAAACTTGAACCAGATGAATATTTTTTCTCACAGTTCCGGTACGACCAATGGAAAGAGATCCGGGATTCTGATATTTATGCACTGGAGCAGACCGACCCGCATATGGAAAACCTGATAAAGGATAAAAAATTCGGAACCGTAGGCGCTGTTGCCTGCGATGAGAACGGCAACGTCGCTGCGGCCACAAGCACGGGGGGGATGACGAACAAAAAGTATGGCCGTATCGGGGACAGCCCTATCATTGGTGCCGGCAACTATGCCAATAACAAAACCTGCGCGGTATCCTGTACCGGTCACGGTGAGCTCTTTATGCTGGCGGTGGCAGCTTATGATGTAAGTTGTTTAATGGAATATAAAGGCTACAGTATTCAGCAGGCAATAGATCATGTTGTAAACGAAAAGCTGGTACAAATGAAAGGGCAGGGCGGAATGATCGGAGTGGACGCCATGGGGAATCCTGCAATGGTATTCAACACACCTGGCATGTACAGAGGGTATAAGACCAGTGAGGGAAGGAATGAAATTTCCATTTACCAATAAATTACAATGCTGGTTGTTTCAGCAGGGAATATATTTGTTTGCAGTCAATTTGAACCTTCATGAACGTTATGCATAAATATGCTATAATAGTGGCTGGTGGAACCGGTACCAGGATGGCGAGTATTATTCCAAAGCAATTTTTATTGCTGGATGATAAGCCGGTACTTTTTCATACCATCAAAGCATTTCTTGATGCATTCGACGACCTGGAGATTATCCTTGTATTGCCGGAAGAATATTTTGACATGGGTAAAGAGATCCTGGATGCTTATTTTAATTACGACAGGATCAGGGTTACAGCCGGAGGGGAAACCAGGTTTCATTCCGTGCAGAACGGTTTAAAACTGGTTGAAAAAGAATCAATCGTTTTTGTTCATGATGCAGTAAGATGTCTTGTTACAAAAGAACTTATACACCGGTGTTATCATCACACCATGCAAATGGGCAGCGCGGTTCCGGTGGTTTTAGCAAAAGATTCTGTCCGCATTCTGAATGAAGAAAAAAATGATAATGAAGTATTAGACCGCAACCGCGTGGTGCTTGTTCAAACCCCACAAACCTTTCACAGTAAAATTCTTTTACCCGCATTTGAAATAGATCATAAGGAAAGATTTACAGATGAAGCAACTGTAGTGGAAGCTTTTGGTCTTAAAATTTCCCTGGTCGAAGGCGAAGAAGATAATATCAAGATCACACGTCCTGTTGATCTGAAAATTGCAGCTGGTATACTGGCTTCGGCAGTAGCCGGCGAACAATAATCATCACCCCCACAATATTTGGATTTAGTTAAGGTGCTTATTCAGTATGCCCCTCTATCTTTGCCGCAATGAATACGTTTGATAAAATCGCTGAAGCCAGCAAATTTCTGAACACTTTTAATATTCACCGGTCTAAAGTTGCAGTTGTGCTGGGCAGTGGACTCGGAAATTTTGTTCAGGAACTGGTTGTTGAGAAAGAAATTCCTTATGAAAACATTCCGCATTTCCCGGTTTCAACTGTTAAGGGCCATTCAGGCAAACTGATTTTTGGATCTATCGCAGGGAAACACATCATAGCAATGGCCGGCAGATTTCATTTCTATGAAGGTTATACAGCGGAAGATGTTGTGTTTCCGATCAGGGTAATGAAATTTTTAGGAGTTGAAACCGTTCTTATATCCAATGCTGCAGGTGGAGTGGATCCTTCTTTTAAAGTAGGAGATCTCATGATCATCCGGGATCATATCAGCATGGCAACAATAAATCCATTGCTGGGTAAAAATGATGACCGGATCGGCCCCAGGTTTCCGGATATGAGTGAGCCCTATAAAAAGGAGTTGATTCATAAAGCAAAGGAAATAGGCGCGGCAATGGGGGTTGAATTGAAAGAAGGTATCTATTATGGGGTCACCGGGCCTACTTTTGAAACCCATGCAGAATACCGGATGATATATTTACTTGGCGCACATGCAGTAGGTATGAGTACCGTGCAGGAAGTGATTGCAGCGGTTCATATAGGTTTGCATGTCTTTGCCATGAGTGTGATCACAGATATCGGGATCAGGGAAGAAGATAATGTAATCACGCATGATGAAGTTTTACAGGCTGCAAAAGAGGCTGAGCCTAAATTTTCCGGGATCTTTAAAGAGCTGATCGCTTCTTTATATTGATGTGATAAAAAAAATTTTCTATACAGTTTTATGCAGTTGCTTATGCATATTGCTTAGCCATCGGCTCCATGCCCAGCGTCCAACAGTATTACAGGGCGTTGGCGACAGGATTCCAAGAATGGGAAGCGGTAGCGGTAGCGGGCAAAGCACGGGTGGCGACAGTTTGCGTAGCAGGAGCCTTTCGGAAGACAGCATCAGTCTTTCTTTTTATTATATTGATTCATCGCGTGCCTTCAAGTTGGATTCTTCCATTCTTGATTATACCACGCGCTTCCCGATTCCCGCAACCCATATCTATCTGGGAAATAACGGCGCCCCTACCAGGTCCATACTATTTGCTCCCTTACTCAAAACTGGGTTTGATCCGGGTTTTCATGCTTTTGATGTTTACAAATGGCAAATGGAAAATGTCAGGTTCTTTACCACCACCAGACCCTATACCGAACTGTCTTATTCTATTGCCAGCAGGGCAGAGCAGATCATTGAAGTGATGCATACCCAGAACCTAAAACCGCACTGGAATGCCAGTTTTCAATACAGGCTCATAAATGGACCTGGGGTATTCCGTAATCAAAAGTCCAATCATAATAATTATTTGCTTTCTTCGTGGTATCAGTCGCCCAATAAGCGGTATAACAACTATTTTGTCATTCTTGCCAATAGCCTCCAGGCAGAGCAAAGTGGCGGCATCAGGTCTGATAAAAATTATCTTTCTGATCCCAATTATGCGCAGGACAGGTTTACGGTTCCTTCCGAGATCGGCGGCGATCCTGTCTTCAGAACAAACTTCTTCAGTTCCGTAATTTATACTGGCGTTCGGAATACAGAAACCAATTTTTTGCTGCGTCAACAGTATGATTTTGGACGAAAGGATTCACTTGTTTCTGATTCCACCGTCATCCCGCTGTTTTATCCCAAATTAAGGTTTGAACATAATTTCAAATTTGGCAGGTACAGTTACCTGTTTCGTGATTTTACTGTGCAGGACCCGGGCCAGCGGAACAACATCCCTGATTCTGCTTATTATAAAAACCGGTATGATATTACCATCAACCCCGGTGATTCCATTTTGTTCAACGACCAGTGGAGAGAACTCACCAATGATTTTTCTGTTTACCAGTTTCCCGATTCACGTAACCTGCAGCAGTTTATTAAATTGGGGGTGGAAGTGCAGTTTCTGAAAGGGGAAGTAAAAACTACGCGTTCCCTGTACAATTTTATGGCGCACGGTGCTTACCGCAACCGCACAAAAAACCAGAAATGGGATATCAATGCCTCTGGCAGATTGTTTCTGAATGGATACAACGCGGGTGATTATCATGGATACATTCATTTAATAAGACTGATTAATCCAAGAATCGGCAGTTTGCAGGCAGGCTTTGAAAATATCAGCAGGTCACCATCATTTATTTACAATACTTCCAGCCAATTTTACCTTGATGCGGCGAAAACTTTTAATAAAGAAAATACCACGCATTTATTTGCATCTATTCAACAACCCCGGTTGCAACTGCAATTGACAGCAGATTATTTTTTGATCAGTAATTATCTTTATGTAACGGATTATTACAAGCTTCAACAGGAATCGGATCTTTTTAATGTTTTCAGGATCAGCGCTTTAAAAACTTTCAAATTTGGCAGGTTCTGGAGGTGGCACGCAGAACTTTATTTCCAGCAAAAAACAGGTGAAGCACAGGTCAACTTGCCAACGTTGTTTACGAGGAACAGGTTTGGTTATGAAGGGAAACTGGGGTTCCGGAATCTTGATCTTGCAGTTGGAGTGGAAGTAAGGGCACACACACCCTACAGGGCCGATAATTTTTCTCCCGTGCTGCAGCAATTTTTTTATCAGAACACCACCACCATTGCAAATCTTCCAAGGATGGATGCTTACCTGAATTTCCGTATCAGGAGTTTTCGCGCTTATCTCAGGTTTGAGAACCTGAATACCATTAGCGTCGACAATGGATTTAATTTTAACAATCACAATTTTGCAGCGCCCGGTTACCCAACACCCGGCATGGTAACCCGTTTCGGGATCAACTGGAGCTTTGTTAACTGAACTTTTGAATAAAATTGACTTTTCTCAGGTTTGATTTGGATTTTACCTTGTTATCTTTGCTGTTCATGAAAAAAGCCCTTGCACTGATATTGCTGCTGATGTACTTCGTTGTAAGTACGGGCTTTGTTGTGAGTTTCCATTATTGCATGGATAAATTAGATTCGGTTCAGATTGGTGCAGGCAATGATGAGGAATGCGGAAAGTGCGGCATGCATACGGGCAAAAATGCATGTTGTTTTGATGATGTTAAGATGGTAAAGCTGGATGCTACACACACAGCAACTGCAGCATTGATAGCTTCTTTTTCCCTGCCTGAAGCAGTAGCATTTACATCAGAATACCTTCTGGCTCCTTTCTATAATTTGGTTGAAGAGGATTTTGTGATTGTCCATTCTCCCCCTTTAATAAAAGAACGAACCTATCTCTATAATTGCGTTTTCAGGATTTAAACTATGGTTCTTTCACAAGGAATCAATCTTATTAAATCATTTCAATAATTTATAATGAAAACGTTTAAAGTTTATTTATTCAGCCTTTTATTAGTTAGTTTTTCTTTCGCCGGATTTGCTCAGGATCAATCAGAGACAATTAAAGTATCCGGAGAATGCGGTATGTGTCAGAAAAAAATTGAATCTGCAGCAAAGAGCGCAGGTGCAACCTTTGCCTCATGGGATGCAGATACTAAAGAGCTTCTTGTAAAATACAATGCAAAGAAAACCGACAAAGCAAAAATTCAAAAGGCAGTTGCCACAGTTGGATACGATACACAGGATGTAAAGGCAACCGACGAAGCGTATGAAAAACTTCATGGCTGTTGCAAATATGAAAGAGCTTCTGCAAACGAAGCCACTGCCCACAGCTGCTGCGGCGATCAGAAATGTGCAAAGGAAAACTGCCACAAAGATGGCAAATGCACAAAAGACATGACCTGCTGCAAAGAAAGCGGTTGCGAGAAAAAAGACTGCTGCAAAAAATCCTGATCATTAAAATCCATAGACATGAAAACAATTTTGTTTGCATGGCTGGTGATTTTGGCATTACCAGTTAATGCGCAGGTAACGAAAGTTTCGTTACAGGCAAGTGGTTTAACCTGTTCCATGTGTTCAAAGGCAGTTAAGATTGCACTTGATGAAGTGGCATTTGTTGAAAAAGTAATGGTTGATATTAAGAATCAGCAATACAACATCAGCTTTAAAGAAAATGCTGCCATCGACCTGGATGCTTTAGGAAAAGCTGTTGAAGATGCAGGTTTTTCTGTTGCCGGATTATCAGTTACGGCTATCGTAGATCAGCAGAAGCTGAATAAAGATGAACATATTAAAATAAGCGAACAGTATTTTCATTTTTTAAATGCAGCCGGAATGGAAATAGGTGATACCGTTCGTTTCAAAGTAGTGGACAAAAAATTTGTTTCTGCTAAGGAATTTAAGAAGTATAGCGGGTTAACTAAAATGAGCTGTGTTCAAACCGGTAAGACATCATCCTGTTGTACTTCGGAAGCAGTTCCTGCAGAAGCCAGAATTTTTCACGCCATCTTATAAATCAGCCTCCCGCAAGGGAGGCTTTGTTTTATGAAAAATATCTTTATTTTTTTTCCTGATCTTGCTTTCCATGGTGGTTCAGGGCCAGGAATTGTATGTATTCTCCGAGCCCGCTTCCAACATGCCTGCCCATACCCTCAGTCCCAAATTTAAAATGGTTGGAGCAGGCCGTCAGGGTCAGCCGCATTTTCTGCGTTACACGCCTGAATTGATGTTTGGGTTCAGTAAAGAATTTATGCTCCACGCAGCAACCACTTTTTCCAATATGCATACGCAAAGTATCAATTGGGAAAGTGCATACATCTATGGAAAATACAGGTTCCTTTCCAGGGATGACGTACACCGCCATTTCCGCATGGCAGCTTTTGCAGAGGCAGGATATTCAAGGAATCCGCTTTATTTTGATGAGATCTCGGTGAGAGGCGATAACAGTGGTTTTGACCTTGGCGTTATTGCAACCCAGCTGGTAAATAAAACGGCTGTTTCTGCTTCTTTAAGTTACCTCAGCGTATATGGTGATGAAACCGAAAACCTGCACCATACCCTGGCCAGAAGCGCTTTGAATTATTCTTTATCCGCGGGTTACCTGGTATTGCCCAGGGTCTATGAAAATTTTGACCAGCTTAATTTTAATATCTATACTGAAATACTTGCCCAGCAGGTATTGAATAAGAATGCTTATTTCATTGATATGGCCCCTGCCATTCAATTTATATTTAACAGCAACTCTAAATTGAACATTGGCTATCGCTTCCAGTTAAATGGAAATGCCCTTCGTGCGGTTGAACGATCCTACCTTGTTTCTTTTGAACATACTTTTTTTAATGCGCTGAAAAAAAGGAAGTGATTACAATGGTTGTATAAATATGTTTAAAGCCACTTTCTGACTTAGCTGAAATTGTTTTTTCCCGGATAAGATCTCAAGGGATTGATCAAATTCATGTAGCTGCACAATTTTGATCTTTAAGCCAGGTTTGATCTCTTGCTGCGATAGGTAATCCAGGAATACATCACTGGTATCTGCAAAGCTTTTAACGATATAGTGTTTGCCTTTTATGGCAGATGACAGCGCAATAGTTTCATGCGCTTTGATCTTTCCATTTTTATCAGGTATGGGATCTCCATGGGGATCGTAAACAGGATGTCCCAAAAATGTTTCCAGCCTGTCGGTAAGGTCCTTCGCTTCGATATGCTCAAGCTGTTCAGCAAGGTCGTGCACTTCATTCCATTTATATTGTAATTTATTTACCAGGAAAACCTCCCAAAGCCTGTGCCGGCGGATGGTGAGCAGCGCTTTCTTTTTTCCTTTTTCTGTAAGTTGGATCGATTTGTCTTCTTTTAATTCCAGCAGGTTTTTCTTCACCAGTTTACGGACCATTTCCAGAACAGTTGCGGGATTCAGATCCAGTGCATTAGCAATGGCAATATTGTTCAGTTTGCGCAGTTTCTTTTGTTGCAGCTTAAAAATGACCTTAAGGTAATTTTCTTCTGAATGGTTGGGAAAGTGGGACATCCTTAAAATTAATGAAGATTATCAATTGTCTAAATATTTGGCATACCAAATAAAAAAGGTTTGGATTGACAGTTTATTATTTAAATTTGTAAATATGAAGCATAAGCTCGTCTTATTTTTGTTATTAACTTCTTTGCAGGCATTGGCGCAGGAATTTACAGTGGAGGCCGTAGTGAAGTCAGATAACAATCCTGTGAAAGAGGCGCAGGTTTTCTTTGGAAACAAAGCTGCCCACCATGAGGAAGGGGGAAGATATAAAGGAATATTTCCTCAGGGAAAACACAGCGTGACCATTGTTGCTGAGGGTTATGAAACTTTAAAGGTTTTTGTTCAGCTGGCATCGGACACGTTGTTTTATTTTGATCTTGTCAGTAATGCTGAATCGCTTGGAGAAATTGTGATTACGGGAACTTCAAGACCTGTACAAAGACTTGAAAGCCCTGTGGCAGTAGAAGTTTATTCACCACAGTTTTTCAAAAAAAATCCTTCTCCCAGCATATTTGAATCCCTTCAACAAATTAATGGTGTTCGTCCACAGATCAATTGCAGTGTATGCAATACGGGGGATATTCATATCAATGGCCTGGAGGGTCCTTATACCATGGTAACCATTGACGGAATGCCTGTAGTGAGTAGTCTCGCCTCTGTTTATGGATTGTTTGGTATTCCATCCCAGTTGATTGAAAGGGTGGAGATACTGAAAGGTCCTGCTTCTGGTTTGTATGGTTCTGAAGCCATTGGTGGACTCATCAATATTATTACCAAATCGCCGGAGAAGGCCCCGCTGTTGTCTGTGAATACATTGTCTACGAACTGGAATGAACATAGCCTCGACCTTGGATTAAAATGGAAGGCTGGTGCTTCTGTTCAGTCGCTGCTCGGAATACATTACTTCAACTTTAATCATGTAGTAGATAAAAATAAGGATGGGTTTACTGATGTTCCATTACAGAACAGGATATCGGTCTTCAACAAATGGTCTTTCAAAAGAAAGTCCGGAGCAGCAGCGTCTTTTGCTGCAAGATTTTTTAATGAAGATCGCTGGGGCGGAGAAACAGGATGGAAAAAAATACATAGGGGGGGTGATGCCTTTTATGGCGAAAGCATTTATACGAATCGCTGGGAATTTATCGGCGTTTACCAGTTGCCCGTTAAAGAAAGGATCCTGTTTAACGGATCAACCACTTTTCATAACCAGGACGCTTATTACGGGGAGGTGTACTTTAAAGGCAAACAGGATGTGGCATTTGGCCAGTTCCTGTGGGAAAAAAATCTCGGGGCCAGGCATTCGTTGCTTACCGGACTTGTTGGCCGTTATAATTATTATGATGATAATTCCACTGCCACGATGGATACACTTCATTCAGTTAACAGGCCGGAAAAATATTTTATTCCCGGTCTTTTTTTACAGGAAGAGTGGTCGGTGAATTCAAAACAAAAAATACTGGCAGGTATTCGTTTGGATCATCACCCTGTGCATAAACTGATCTTCACCCCAAGGCTTGCCTATAAATTAAGTATTTCCAAGCACCAGGTGATCAGGTTAAACGCAGGAACAGGATTCAGGGTAGTGAATTTATTTACTGAAGAACATGCAGCGCTTACCGGTGCAAGAGCTGTTGAAATTACCACTGCCTTAAAACCTGAAAAAAGTTATAATGTCAATTTAAATTATAACCTGCAACATACAGGTCGTTCACTGTCTTGGTCGATGGATGCTTCTGTATGGCATACCCGTTTTACCAACCAGATCATCCCGGATTATGAAACACATCCAAACAAGATCATTTATGATAATCTTGATGGTTTTTCTATTTCCCGCGGATTTTCACTGAATACGGAATGGAATTATTTGTACCGTCTTAAAGCCATGTTGGGCATAACACTGCAGGATGTATTCAGAAAAGAAAGAAATACGGATGGAAAGATGATCGCGCACAAACCGATGTTTACTGAATCATGGAGTGGAACCTGGCTGATAAGTTATACGATTCCTTTGGCAGGATGGAGTTTTGATTATACCGGAAATATCTACGGACCCATGCAGTTGCCGTTGTTGTCTGCGCTTGATCCACGAAAGGCTGTTTCGCCTGTATGGAGTATCCAAAACCTTCAGGTAACCAAAGGGCTTGGAAATAAACTGGAACTATTTACAGGAATAAAAAATGTACTGGACTGGACGCCAGCTAAAGGTCAACCTTTTTTAATCGCACGGGCGCACGATCCATTTAATAAAAACGTGCAGTTCGATGCAGGTGGAAAACCAATGGCTACTCAAGAAAATCCTTATGCTTTAAGTTTTGATCCTACCTATATATATGCACCAAACCAGGGCAGGCGGTTTTTTGTTGGTTTGAGGTGGGTGGTTAGGAAAGGGGATAGGGGTTAGGGGTTTGGTGGAGAACGTCTTGTAGCTTTTCCTAAAACTTTCCTGATTGTTCAAACAAACAAAAACTTCCTCCAACCCAGTCTTTATCCATATTATACCTGACCCCCACCATTTTTCCTTTGCTTAACCTGCAAAGATTGTTGGCTGCAACAGGTCTTTCTTTCCCGGGTTCCCAGAAGTAAAAGAGCCTGATCTCTGCCTTTGCCATTTCTCCCGGGGTTTCTATGGCTGCTGCGTATTGAACTTTTTTTTGAATGATCCAGTTTTCTTTATCTTTTATTGCCTGCACTTCTTTTTCTGTAACATCAATGATGACTCCCTGGCCTGCAAAAGAAAATAATGGCTTTACTACATAGTTTTCCAGGTCGTTTGGAAGCGAGGTAAGAGAAGAAAGGAATTTGGTTTCAGGAACGTATGCATGGCGTATAAATGGCAGTGTGTATTTACTCAGTCTGAAAAACCAGTTTGGATGAGGAATCCATTCTACTTCAAGTTCCTGCTGGAAGATCTTTCCTTTTTCCCTGATGGCTTCTGATTGCTGGGAAAGATCATCGAAGATCACCCTGTTGTAAATTTTTTTGATCTGTTGCCTTTTTCCGTTACGTGTGTAATACAGCTGTCTGTTTTCTGTTTCCAGCTCACTGATACATACCGTTTCAATACCCAGCAATTGTTGCGTTGCATAAAAATCAACTCTTGTTTTCTGTTCACGAGGCAGAATCTCCAGCAGCACAACTGCCTGCGGTGGTGTATCGCCGATAATGATATTTTTTAATAGTTGTATATAGCTTTCCCTGTTGTATCCATTGAGGTAAGGGCTGAAACCTTCCGGCCATTCAAAATGCTGCGCATGGGTGTCGGGTAAGAAAACCTGCCAGCAAAACAGCGAAGGAAAACCCTGCATTTCGATGAGTTGAGGTTCCAGCTCATTTTTTTCATTGCTGCAAATTCCAAAATCAAATGCAATGCAGTGTGGAAATTCATTCTCTCCGGGCACATTCAGTCCGGGAGGAATGGCTGCATCAGCATCTTTTTTATACTGCGGCGTTTTGATTACATCAATGATCGATTCACACGCATCCAACATTTTTTTTTCAAAATCTTTTGAAATGAAAAGTGGTGTTTCCGCTACCCTGAAATCCAGTTGTCCTGGAAAAATATGCTGCAGATCGCTCATATAATGCGCATATTTCTCTTTGGTGAATGCATTATTATATTTTTTCCGCTGCGAAACAATCATTGTAAATTTTTGTTTTAAGATAAGCAAACTAATTATACAGTAGGCTGAGGATGAAATAAAGCATTTGCATGAGGCAATGCATCTCTAAAGGCACTATTATTGCAGAAACGGAGCAAAAGAGAAATTGGATAGTTATCTTCTGGTAATGGCTATAATTGGGTTTGCGGCACTTTGCATGGCATGGATGCCCTCCATTTCAAAGGTTACCAAAATCTCTTATTCAATAGCTTATGTCCTCTTTGGTATAGTGCTGTATCTGCTGTTTGGTTCCATGCTTCCCCTGCCTAATCCTATTTCTGAAAATCAATTTACTGTACGCCTTACAGAGCTTGTAGTGATCATTTCCCTAATGGGTACGGGATTAAAGATTGACCAGCCATTTTCGTTAAAGTACTGGAAAGTTCCATTTCGCCTTGTAAGTATTACAATGGTCCTCTCGATCATTATGGTAACATGTATTGCACATTATTTCCTTGGCTTTGATCTTCCTTCATCTATTCTTCTTGGCGCTGTGCTGGCGCCAACCGATCCCGTGCTTGCTTCTGATGTACAGGTTGGGCCACCGCTTGAAAAAATGCACAATAATGTAAGGTTTTCACTTACCGCAGAAGCAGGTATGAATGACGGAACAGCTTTTCCTTTTACCTGGCTGGCCATTGCGCTAATGATCAACGGAACCGACGCATCCATCCTTACACAGTGGGTATGGTACGACCTTATTTACAGGATCATTGCGGGTGTGGCTGCCGGTTTTTTATTTGGACGTGGGCTCGCCTATCTCATCTTTCGGTTACCTGAGAAAATCAAGGGCATTCGAACACGTGATGGACTTGTTGCCATTTCTACAACTTTACTGGTGTATAGCATAACTGAATGGATTCATGGATATGGTTTTATTGCTGTTTTTGTAACGGCAATCACTATACGAAACTATGAGCTCAACAGCCGTTACCATACCAGGATGCACGACTTTACCGACCAGGTGGAAAGAATTCTTGTAGCCATTGTTCTCATTCTTTTTGGTGGTAGCCTGGTTTCCGGAATTCTGTCTCACCTTGACTGGCTGATGGCTTTGTTTGGGTTGATATTTGTGCTTGTGATCAGGCCTCTAACCAGTATCATAACCATGCTGCGCAGCAAAATGCATTTAAAAGAAAAAATGGCGATCAGTTTTTTTGGAATAAGGGGTATGGGTTCTTTCTTTTATTTATCATTCGCGCTGCACCAGGCCTTTTTTCCTTTCCATGCTGAATTATGGTCTATTGTTTCTTTTATTGTTCTTATTTCCATTGTCATTCATGGACTCACAGCAACATCCGTAATGCAGGAAATTGAATTTGAATTCAGTCAAGAGTTAGGGGCAGAAGCATCAGAAATAAAAGAAGATGGATCAGGCAACCAATAGCTGCTTCATTTTTTTACCTGCAAGGCTCAGGAAATTTGGCAGGATATGTTCATAAGTGTACATGATCTTATCAGGATCATTTAATTGTTGGATCATACTTTCCCATTTATCTTCCCCATGTGTATCAATTACAATTTTCTTTTTCTCTTCTGTCTGCAGGTACATACTCATACCAATGGCATCGGCCTCAGGATGAAATTGTGTTCCTAACATGTAGGGATCGAAACGCAAACCCATGATGGCCTGAACATAGGGAATATGTGGACGGTATTTTTCAATACAAAGAATGTGTTTGCCTGATTTATGCAATTCATCTACATCAGGATGAATCACCTGCCAGTCGCGGCTGTCCACTACAAAGAACGGGTCATGAAGTCCTTTAAAAACGGGATCGGCTTGTCCGAACGGTAATACATGCACAGGAAAAACACCAAAAGCAGTAGACTTCCTTTTCGCAACTTCTCCGATTTTATAATACCTGCAGGCAAGCTGAAAGGAATGACAGATGAAGAACACATATTTTTTATGTGTATTTTCCGGATTATGGTTCCATTCTTCCACAGCCCTAATCCATTCAAAATATTTCTTTTCCCATTCAGCATCCTTACTGTCTAATGGGCTCCCGGGTCCGCCGCTGGATATGTAAACATCATAGGAGAGGTCAGGCACTTCATTTTTTACACGTACATCAAATTCGTCACATATAACAGTGTTTGCTCCCTTTTCGCTCCAGGATTTAATGATCTGGCGAATACACCGCATACCCTGGTTGGCCTGTCCTTCATATAGATCTAAAATCGCTATTTTCATTTTATGGATATACTTTCTCCTGCATTTTATCAAACAAGGTGCCAGTCGCTTTTTGCCCGGACATAAAGGTAAAAAAATGCGTTAAAGACGAGGCCGTTAATTTCCAAAAACTTTTTCTCCTGCTAAAAAAGTAGCCATCACTTTAGTATTTAATACTTCTGAAGCAGAAATGGTCATGATATCTTTTTCAAGAATAATAAAATCAGCCCATTTTCCTTTTTCAATCGAGCCTTTTTCCTTTTCTTCAAAATTGGATCTTGCGGCCCAGATGGTCATTCCTTTTAAAGTTTCGCGACGCGTAAGCGCATTTGCAGGCTGGTATCCGCCGGCAGGCCATTTGTTTTCATCTATCCTGAAAACCGCCGCGTAAAAAGTTTTGAAAGGAGAAATGTCTTCAACAGGAAAATCCGTTCCCAGAGGCATCCATTGATTTTGCTTCAACAATTGTTTAAAAGCATAAGCACCTTTTTCTCTTTCCTTTCCCAGTCTTTCACCAGCCCAGTACATATCCGAAGTTGCATGCGTAGGCTGAACAGAAGGGATAATATTGTATTTCCCAAACAGGTGGAAATCATTTTTATTGACTACCTGGGCATGTTCGATCCTCCATCGTTTATCATTTTTGCCCTTAAGGTATTTTGCATAAATTTTCAGTATCACCCTGTTGCCTGAATCTCCAATGGCATGTGTGCACATCTGAAAATCTTTCTGCTTTAATACTGCTGCAACTGAATCAAAATGAGAAGGGCTGCTTAATAAAAAACCTTTCCAGCCCGGTTTGTCTGAGTAGGGTTCCAGTAAACGCGCACCCCTTGATCCTAGTGCACCATCTGCATAAACTTTAAAGGAGCGGACATTTAAATGCGGGGTTTTGATTCTCCCTCTTTTAAATATATAATCATAGTTGGCGGGTGCATCGCTCAACATCGCATACACACGCATTTTGAGTTCACCGGTTTTATGCATACTGTCTATAAACTGCACCTCATGAAAATCTAGTCCGCAATCATCAACCGTGGTGAGGCCTTGTTCAAAACAATTCCGCTGCGCATCCAGCAATGCTTCCTTTTTTTGAACATCTGATGGCGGCGGAATTCTGGAAGCCACAAGATCAATGGCATTGTCAATTAAAATTCCAGTGAGTTGCCCGTTTTTAACTTCTATCTGCCCACCTGTGATGTTCATTCCAGGTAATACGCTGCCAAGGTCAAGCGCGGTTTGATTTACGATGGCCGCATGACCATCTACCCTGGTCAGTAATACGGGCCTGTCGGGAAATGCTTCATCCAGTAAGGCTTTATCGGGAAACTCTTTTACCTGCCAGTCATTCTGATCCCAGCCACGGCCAATGATCCAGTTGCCGGGTTGTTCTGGAGCAAATTTTTTCAGGATATCCAGAATTTCATTCCAGCTTTTGGTACCATTCAGGTTCGCTGTTTGTAATCCAAGTCCGTAACGGTAAAAATGTGCATGTGCATCAATAAAGCCAGGATAAACAGGCTTCCCTTTTGCATCGATTTTTTTGTCAGCCTGAAACTGTTTTAACAGCGTTGCTGTAGTTCCAACGGCTTCTATTTTTCCATTTAAAACAGCGAGTGCGGATGCCATTGAAAATTTAGCATCTACAGTATAGATCTTTGCATTATATACAATCAGGTCCACTTTTTTTTTCTGTGCATATACTGCAACCGTGCTAAATAAAAGGAGGAGTATAAAAAAGCGTTTCAGGTTTTTCATGTAAAGGTTTGATCAATTTAAAAATATCGAAGGTCTTTTCTTGTGATGATCGGTTTTCTGCTGGTAGAGGGTTGCTGCCTCAAGAATGGAAGCTTCATCATATAAATTTCCGAGGAGGGTGATGCTGAGCGGTTGCCCGCTGCTGTTGAAACCTATGGGCATGCAAAGCGCAGGATTGCCTGTTAAATTCGTTATCGCCAGCTGGCTTCCTCCATAGGTCGGAACGATCACCACATCAAAATTTTTCATTACTTCCTGTACTTTCTCTGATAGCGTGTAACGGTGCCTGTTCGCATTGATGTATTCTACTGCGGGAATCATCCTGGCCGAGCGCCAGGAGTTGGGCCAGAACCCTTTGTCCTGTCTTTCTATGAGGTCATCACGATCGGTCCTGGTAAGTTCGTCGAATGCAGCAGCCGATTCAGAAAGTAATACGATGCTTATCATGTTGGCTGTATATACACCTGAATCCGGGAAGATAACAGGTTGAAGTGTAGCACCCATTGATCTGTAAATTTCCAATACTTTCCATTCAGGTGCATCCTTGCGCAGGCGGTTAAAATAGTTTTCCGCGTATGCGATCTTTAACCCCGATATTTTTTTTAAAGGATTGTAATTAAATGCATGATCCAAAGACCCCGGATCTTTGCCATCAGTTCCCTTCAGGTAATAATAAACAATGGCATCATCAGCTGCACTTCTGCAGATGGGACCTGCTTTGTCGAGGCTCCAGCATAACACCATAGCACCCGACCTGCTTACCGTTCCGAAGGTGGGTCTTAATCCTGTTGCGCCACATCTTGTAGATGGAGAGATAATAGAACCCAGTGTTTCGGTACCAATGGTGAAAGGCAAAAGACCTGCAACCACAGAAGCGGCAGATCCCGCAGAGGAACCACTTGAACCCTGACTCAGGTCCCAGGGATTTTTTGTTTCACCTCCAAACCATTTGTTGTTAAAAGCAAGAGCACCAAGAGAAAGCTTTGCACACAGCACGGCACCTGCAGCGCGCAATTTTTGATATACATAGGCATCTTCCTCCAGCACCTGGTCTTTATACGGTGTAGTACCCCAGGTAGTTTTATAACCTTTTACTGCAAACAGGTCTTTTAATCCATAAGGAATTCCATGTAAGGGGCCACGGTATTTACCACTCCTGATCTCCGCATCTGCCCTTGCAGCTTCTTTCAGTGCAAGTTCCTCGGTAATGGTTATGACACTTTCCAGTGTGTCGCCCCATTTTTTCAGGCGTTCTATAAAGAATTTTGTGAGTTCAACAGAACTGATCTTTTTAGATTTTACCAGGCTGGCCAGTTCTGAAATGGAATAAAAAGCAAGATCATTTTTATTTTTTGGCAAAGCAATATGCTGCGGTAGGTTCCAATTGATCTGTTGTTGATTTACAGGTACTACGGTGCCCGTTGGCGCAGGATTGAATGCAAAAGGAAAGGGCAGGTTGTTTTTGGGTAGCTGCCTGTGCATGGCCTTGTAAATGGACTGGTAATAAAAAATATTGCCCTGCATAGAATCAGCTTCGGCAGTTGTAAAATCCAGGTCGATCAGTGCAGCAGCGCGTTGAATCAGGTCAAGTGTATCCTGAGCTTTTGCATTTATCAGGAAAAACATGGCAGGGAGCAGGAGGAGCTTTTTAATACACATGCCCCAAAGTAAAGTAAAAATGACTGAAATCGCTTATACTTCAAAGCTTTGGAGATGACTGGACATGGCTTTTAAAATTTCATTCATCAGCGAATTGTGTTGAGTGGAAGGCGTGTTTAAGAAAGCATATCCGCCCGAAGGAGTAAAAATAATTTTGTTGGTAGGAAGGAAATGCTGCAGGCTGCCATCTACACTACTGAGCGTATATTCTGTATGGAATGGCGTAGTGCGCACCATTACCACAGCACTGCAAGCCTCATAGTTATATTCAAAATATATGTTGAAGATTCGGGCCATTCGGTGATAGATTTGGTGGTGAAAAGCAGTGAATGGTCAATGGTCATTGTATAGTCAACATCACTTATACCCCTTCAAAAAGATATTGAATACTAATATACAAATTTTTTGTGGTTAAACAATTCTACCAGGTTAAGTATCTGCAAGAAACTGGTTGCTGATGTATCCTGCCACCTGAACAAGATTTTTCTGCTCCGAATACACAGCCAGCTGCCTGTCGGCACCCGTACCATTCTCCAACATTTTGTGTACGTAATTGATTCTGTGCCTGGAGCCCAGTTCATCTACAACATCATCTACAAAATCAAGCAATTCATAAATTAAAACCCTTGTATTAATTTCCTCTTCTTTTCCAAAGTCGATCAGGTAACCATCGATCCCGTAACGGCTTGCGCGCCATTTATTTTCGTTGATCAATGCGCGGGGATATTGCATGTAGTTCATATTCTGCAGGCGCAGCTTGTGGATCTTTGCACAGATGGCCTGGAATAATGCGGCAATCGCAATGGTTTCATTCACCGTCATGGGAACATCACAGATCCTGAATTCAACAGTATTAAAAAAAGGATGCACCCTGAGGTCCCACCAGATTTTTTTCGCATTATCAATACAGTTGGTTTTCATCAGCATCTTCACATAACTGTCGTAAGCTTCAATGCTTTCAAATGCTTCTGGAATTCCGGTTCTGGGGAACTTATCAAATACCTTGGTACGAAATGATTTATACCCGGTAAGCCTTCCTTCCCAGAAAGGCGAGTTGGTACTGAGTGCATAAATATGCGGAAGAAAATAGCGGGTGGAGTTGGCAATATGGTTGGCCATTTCACGCGTTTCCATTCCTACATGCACGTGTAAACCAAAAATCAGGTTGCTTCTTGCCGCTTCCTGCAGTTCATTTACAATTTCATTATACCGTACATGATCTGTAATTAGCTGGCTTTCCCAGTGACTGAAAGGGTGCGTACCTGACGCGCCCATTGCAAAACCAAGACTTCCTGCGATATCAGAAATCGTTTTTCTTAATACAGTTACATCCTGGTGGGCTTCATCAATATCCCTGCAGATGTCTGTGCCTACTTCTACAGTGGCCTGGTGCATTTCGGCCTTCACCTTATCCTTGATCATTTTTTGTCCTTCCTGGACGATCTTCTGTTCATGGCTTTTTAATTCCATGGTAACAGGGTCCATTACCATATATTCTTCTTCTACACCAATGGTGAAAGATTTATAATTCAGGTTCATGCAGTTGTTTCCGTTTGTTATTATACTAATGGTTTGCCGGCCGCACTGTTTTTTATATATTTTCCCCAGGTAAGATTATCTTGACCATCTTTTAAATTCATGGCTCTTTCAATGGCATAGTTGGCTGCCGTTTCCACTACCCATTCAAAATTATCCTCTCCAACACTGGTGCGTTCTGCATCGGGAGCGGGGTTGCCGAAATCAATCGCATAGGGAATGCCATCTCTCAACGCCAGTTCCACGGTATTAAAATCATAACCAAGAAATTCATTGATCCGAAGTACAATGTCTTCCATCATTTTCAGTCTTTCCTGCGAAGGCGCAAAATCTGCTTTATAGCGAAGGTGGTGCGGGTTGCGCGGTTCATAAGGCATGATCTTCACATGCTTGCCACCAATACAGTAACAACGGTAATATTCATCAAACACAATTTCTTCCTGTAACAACATCACCAGTTGGTTGGTTTCAGAGTGTTTTGCATAAAACTCCTCGATGTTTTCCAGCCTGTAAACATTCTTCCATCCACCACCTGCATAAGGTTTCATATAGGCAGGAAAACCAATATATCCGAAAATTCCATCCCAGTCCATCGGATAGGCAAGGTTAGAAAAAGAATCGGCTTTGGTATCTGTCGGCCACTCATAGGAAGGAAGTATCACCGTTTTGGGAACGGGTACTCCAATTTGTGTCATCAGGCAATTATTGAAATACTTATCATCCGCACTCCACCAGAATGGATTATTGATCACCGCTGTTCCGGTTACTGCTTCATTTTTTAAAAACGTTCGATAAAAAGGAACGTCCTGCGAAATACGGTCCACGATAACAGCATAACCGGAATTAACACCCTGTGCAGATTGATCAATTCGAACAGGTTCCGCCATGATATTTTCAATGCCCTTACTGTTTATTCTTTCTATAAATGCCATTGGAAAACTGCGTTCCTGGCCAAACAAAATCCCGATCTTTTTCATATAAACTTGGTTGGTGAATCAAAACACTTTAAAGTAACAATATAATCAGCAACAGCAAAAAAGAAAATTATAAATCAATTTGTAGTTCGGCTTTTTTAAATCATTTTTGAGCGGATGCTAACTGAAAGTCTGTCTTCGATTATAGTGGAACAAAAAGCCGTCGCTTCTGCCTTTCTCAAAAGATATGTGATCATTGATCTTTATCTGCCAAAAAATATCGAGGATCCGGGTTCACTTTCACTTTTACTGATCAATGACGGGCAGGACCTTGAGGAAATGAAATTTGCCGGATTGTTAAATGGATTGATTGCCTCGGGCCAGATGAAACCTATGGTTGCGGTTGGCATTCATGCAGGGAAGGACAGGAAAAATGAATATGGCACTTCGGGCACGCCTGATTTTGCCGGGCGCGGCGCGAAGGCGGAAAAATATGAGCAATTTATACTCGAAGAGCTGCTTCCATTTATCCATAATGCTTATGGCATTCAAAGTTTTGGTGAGCGGGCTTTTGCTGGTTTTTCACTTGGCGGTTTAACGGCGCTGGATCTTACATGGAATCATCCATCAATTTTTTCAACCGCAGGTGTTTTTTCGGGTTCGCTCTGGTGGCGCAGCCGGGATCTGGATGATGACTACGATGACAACAGGGATCGCATTATGCACCAGCGTATAAAAAATGGAACATTTAATGCGGGACAGAAATTTTATTTTACCACCGGCTCGCTGGATGAAACTGCAGACAGGAACCAAAATGGAATTATTGATTCGATTGATGATACGCTTGACCTGGTGAAAGCATTAAAGCGACATGGATATTCCGACAAAGAGATCAGGTATGAAAACTTTGAAGATGGAAAACATGACGTGGCTACCTGGGCGCGCGCAATGCCGGGATTTTTGTTATGGGGATGGAAGGGGGAAGAAAAGAGGAGCTAGGGAAGAGGGGAAGGAAGGTGTAAGGGAAGAGGTGCAAGGTGTCAGATATAATGAAAAAAGCTTCCGGAAGGAAGCTTTTTTCATTATAAAACCTTTTGATTTTAAAAATTGAACCTGATACCCAGTTGACTGGTCCAGCGTGGGCTGAAACTTGGAGCAGTACTGGTACTGATGTTGGCAGTTTTTCCAGGTTGAGCAAGTGTTGGATTAAATCTGTATTGAGGCGTAAAATTGGTTGCAGAAACATAACCTGCAAAGCTGATGGCAGCCAGCTGGTCGTTCGACAAAAAATAAGTTCTTCCCCAATCCCTGTTCAGCATATTGGTAAAGTTGAAGATATCGTATGTGATCTGGAACTGTACATTTTTGGCTCCAACTTTCAGGTTGAAATCCTGAGCAACCCTGAGGTCAACTATATGCGTGAAAGGCATACGGTCTGCATTCCTTTCTGAAAACTGACCGCGACGGGAATTGAGATATTTGTTCTCTGTGATAAATTGCTCAAGTGAGGCTCTTTGCTGCGCAGCCGTGTAAGCAACACCATTAACAGTATTGGTCAGGAAAGTCATGGTTTGAATATCTGCTGCAGTTGGAACATAAATAAGGTCATTGCTCACTGTAGAATTTGCATCATCACGCACCATGGTATTGTTACCATAAACATAACTGAAAGGTGCACCTGATTCGCCGGTATACACTGCAGAAATTGTTGTGGCCAGTCTGTTTTTGAGGTAACTGAATTTTTTGCTGGCAAACACCATCACCCTGTGGCCAGGAGAAAAATCAGAAACAGAGCGTCCAAGAAAGTTTCTTCCGTTAACGCTTTCCATAAATCTCCACTGAGAAAGATTTATCGAACTGGTTTGTTCGTGTACCACCACGGATTCACCGTAGTTATATAAAGCATTTACTGAAAAACCTCTCTGGAAACGTTTGTCAATTGAGAAAGTAAAATTATAGCTGAAACCTTTTTTGCCTTCCAGGTTTCTTAACAGGATCGCATTATCGTAAGGATTGCCTCCAGTAGAAGTCAATGGAATGGTATTCGGTGCAGGGTAAACATTACGTGAACCAGGACCGACAGAAACGCCAACAGGAGGTAAGATATTTACGTTGGTGTAGAATATCTCGTTCATGTTCTTGGTAACAAATCCTTCAATGGTTGTGCTCCATCCTGCGCCCAGTTGTTTATCAAAACCAAGTGAAGCACGGATGATTTTAGGCAGTCTGAATTCTTTAGAGATCAGGTTCAATCCACCTTTGCTAAGGGTAATGCCTACATCACTTGCTCTCCACTGGTTATTAGGATCAGGTCGGAAACGAATGGTGTTTAAGGCATTGGGATTTTGAGAGCTGCTGGCTGTAAAACTTCCCTGGTTGATACCATTGTTATTGTAGATACCACCTGGCCATACCAGTGGAACCCTGCCGGTAAATATACCAACGCCACCACGGACAACAATTTTTTCATCAGGAACACGGTAGGTAAAACCAAGTCTTGGAGAAATGGAAATGGGGAACCTTGGTTTCAGTCCGGAACGTGCACCTTGTAGATCATAGAATTGTGCAAACTTTGGAATCGCTACTGCATTGGTAAAGGAATCTTCTGCAGGTCTGTCAACGAAGGTGAAATAATCTGCCCTGATCCCAAAATTCAATGTCAGGTTTTCAGAGGTTCTCAGTTCATCATTAAAGAAAAGGCCGAGACGCAAAGTCTTGAACTGCGCAGCTGCTTTCAGATTTGCTTCGCCCTGGTCTTTGGCATCCAGTAAAGAATATCCTGCAGAATAAGATAGCGGTTTTGCATTATTATAAAAATCGGCAAGAGAACTATAAGTGTAGTTGCCAAAAACATTTGAAATAAATGCATTGTACACATTATTCAATTCATTGTCGGTGCCAAAAGAAAAGCTGTGTTTTCCTGAATTAAAGCGTACTATATTCAGGAGGTTAAAGTTTTTCTGTGCAAGCAGGTTTACTGTTGAATTGTTGTCCGGCCCGAAAATGATCCTTCCTGATCCATCATTGATGGATACTCTGGGAAAAGGGCTGGTGATTGGGTCCCTGTTATCACTCACATCAGCATAAGTTACCAGTAACCTGTTACTCAAACCACGATTGAAATTGCTTCTTAACTCCCCGGTAAACGTATGCGAAGTGGTAGGGAACACATAACCATTATTAAAAAAGTTGATGGTGCTGGCACTGCTGGAACTGGTGTTTACACGCTCGCCGTCATTAAAACGGTAGGTGAAAGAAACCCTGTGGGCACTGCTGGCATTCCAGTCAAATTTGGCCACAACCCTGTTGGCTTCTACTGTTTCAGGATTGCTTTCAAATCCTCCGGGCTCATAACCATATTTGTTTCTAAGCGTATCGGCAAGGGCAAGCAAACCAGCATAACTTGTGTTACCGGAATATCTTGATGGATCAAAAACCTGTGGTCTCTGAAACCTTACGATCTCACCGTTTATAAAATAAAATAGTTTGTTTGGAATGATTGGTCCGCCAACCCTGAAGCCGATGGTTTTGTCATTAAAATCGGGCAGTTTGGTTGCAGCTGATTTTAAACCTGTAGGCGTTTTTCCTGAAAGATCCTGATTCCGGTATAGGAAATAAAGAGAACCGGAAAGAGAATTGGTACCTGAACGGGTAATGGCATTGATCCCGCCACCGGTAAATCCGCTTAAAGAAGCATCCCATGGAGAGATGGAAACCTGGATCTGGTCAATTGCATCAATGGAGATGGGAGGAATATTAGCCTGTCCGCCATTTGTTCCGGATGCAGCAAGACCAAATACATCGTTGTTTAGTGCTCCATCGATATAAAATGCATTATAACGGTTGTTTTGTCCGGCAATGGCGATGGCGCCTTCATTCCGGCGATCCAGTTTTGCCTGGGGCACTGTTCTTAAAAGGTCGGTGATATTACGGCCAACAGTGGGCAGGTTGGCTACTTTTTCGCGGCTGATGCTCGATTCAACACCACCACGGCTCTGGCCCCTGGTTGCAGCAACTACAACTGTTGTTAGTTCATTGGTCCGCGTAGAAAGAGAGACGTCTTCCGTGGCTGTTTCGCCAAGCGCAAGAAAAATGTCAGATTTTACGAAAGTCTGGTAGTTTACAAAACTTACATTAATGGTGTAAGGCCCGCCTGGATTCATATTTCCCAGGTCAAACTTACCCCCGGATTGGGTGATGGTTCTGTAAACAGACCCTGTAGGTATGTGCGTAACTGTTACCGTAGCGCCTACAAGGGGTTCATTATTTTCTCCCCTCACAAAGCCGGTCATGCCACTGGTTGTTACCTGTGCATGTAGAACCTGCCCTATGGAAAAAACCATAATGAGCAGAGACAAAATTCTCTTAAGCATAATTGTTAGATTGTTTTCGCTGCAAAGAAAACAATTATTCCTCCAATTTATCTAACCAAATATTAACAATTTGAGAACCTTCCTGAATTGGCTAAAAGCTTTCCTGTGAAGGGTTTTTGTACCTTTTTTATTAGGGGAGTGTGGTACTTTTGCAAAAAATGCTCCATGCTGGATTCTATTGAAAGTGCTATTGAAGATATACGTGCAGGCAAACTGGTGATCGTAGTGGATGATGAGGACAGGGAAAATGAAGGCGATTTTATTACTGCATCAAAGAATGTAACTCCGGAAGTTGTGAATTTTATGAGTAAACATGGCAGGGGACTGATCTGCATTGCCCTGCTGGAAGATCGATGCAATGAACTTGGGCTGGAATTGATGGTAAATAACAATACGGCACTTCATGAAACTGCTTTTACTGTTTCCGTAGACTTGCTTGGCTATGGTTGTACCACCGGGATTTCCGTGCATGACAGGTCAAAAACCATCCAGGCGCTGATCGACCCGGCAACCAACCCGGAAGATCTTGGTAAACCCGGACATATATTTCCTTTAAGAGCGAAGAAAGGCGGTGTTTTAAGAAGAGCCGGGCATACCGAGGCCGCTGCCGATCTGGCCAGGCTGGCTGGTTTTGAACCCTCCGGAGTTTTAGTCGAGATCATGAATGATGATGGCAGCATGGCGCGCCTGCCCGAATTGAAAGCCATTGCGAAAAAATTTGATTTCAGGATCATTTCCATTAAAGACCTTATCGAATACCGCATCAAAAGCGATTCTTTGATCGATGAGATTGTAAGGGTTGACATGCCTACACAATTTGGTCATTTTAAACTGGTGGCTTTCCAGGAAAAAAATTCCACCAATGAGCATCTTGCCCTGGTAAAAGGAACCTGGGAATCAGATGAGCCGGTAATGGTGCGCGTGCATTCTTCCTGTTTTACGGGAGATATACTGGGTTCGCTGCGCTGTGATTGTGGTGAACAGTTGCACAAAGCCATGCAAATGGTAGAATTTGAGGGGAAAGGTGTTATTCTATATATGAACCAGGAGGGAAGGGGCATCGGGCTCGTAAATAAATTAAAAGCTTACCGACTACAGGAAGATGGCCTGGATACGGTTGAAGCGAATATTCATCTCGGTTTCCAGACGGATCAAAGAGATTATGGTGTGGGGGCCCAGATACTTAGGCATCTCGGGGTTTCAAAACTCCGACTGATCACCAACAATCCGAAAAAACGCGTGGGCCTGGTGAGTTATGGTTTACAAATTGTTGAAAACCTGCCGATCAAAATACCTTCCAACCCGCACAATGAACGTTATCTAGAAACTAAAAGAGATAAAATGGGACATGAGTTCCAGTGATTATAAAGAATCAATAGCAGGAGGAATCGAATCAACCGGCCTAAGATTGCCTTTGCTTGCGTGCTTTTTACCAAAAAGAAGTTCCCGGAAGGAGTTGAACTCTTTACCATAAGAAAGGCTGGTTCCATAGCGTCTTGTCTGTGGATTATTTCCCGATCCTCCGGAACCCGCTGTAAGGAAATCAACGTTTTCCCTGTAAAAGAAGTTGGCCCGCACCGACCCTGATTTATTCAGCAACAACTCTATGGTCACATCCGGAAATAACCTGATGCTTTGCTGAACATCGTTTTGAATGGGAACATCAAAAGTTCCTCCAACACTAAAATTCAGTCTGCCATCAAAAAGCGATTTTCCAAGCGTTACGTTCACATCACCCTGATTGATCCTTAAAAGTCCCCGCTGGTTTTGATCGATCAGGTTACGATTATATAATGAACCCGTAAAGTTCAGGGTTACATTATTTCTTTGAAGGATACTGCCCAGTAATTCATTCACCCTGCGGTTTACCTCGCCGAAAAGCAAACCCGATATGGTACTTGATATTGCTTCACCAAACGGATTCACGGAGTTTGACTGGGTATTTTCATAAGGGGCAAAGCTGTTAAAAACGATTAGATAAGTTACCTGCTTATTCAGTTCATTAGGATTTCTTTCAATCTGCTGTATACCAAAAGCAACAGATGGATCGCGGTATAAAACATTATTACTTGGAAATTCCAATTGGAATTTAAAGTTGGGTTGAAATAATTCTCCTGTAAGTGAAGCCAGCACGTTTACATCATCACGGAATCGCGCAAGGTTCAAGGTGGAACTGGTGGCCAGTAAAGTATTGGCCAGGGGAGCAAAACTTACATTTTCCGCTGTGTATATAGCATCCAGTTTGATCTGTGCTTTATAAGGATCTCCTGTCCATTCAATATAATTATTAGAGCCCGGCCTTAGCACAAATGGTTTTTTAAAGAATGACTGGAAGGTGAACTGGTAGTTGCCTTCATAAAGATCAAATCTTCCATTTATTGCCAAAGGGGTTGTTGTGCCTGATGTGATGGAAAGAATTCCTGAGCCACGACCTTTGATTACATCGCCGGTAAGATCATCAAGGATCACTTCCATATTCACCATCGGATTGGCTGCAAGGGTAATTTCAAATTTTAAATTCGTAGCAGAACCTCTTAACGCGCCGCGATCCATTTCAGTACCGTATTTTTTCTCCACCATAAAGCTGGCCTGTCCGCTTTGCCTTGCGGTGGATGGAGGAAGGGTAATAAAGGAACTGTCGGTTTGAGAAGCCCGCACATTAATACTCATCAGCATATCGCTTTGCGGGCCCACGCCGCGATCCATTTCAGTACCGTATTTTTTCTCCACCATAAAGCTGGCCTGTCCGCTTTGCCTTGCGGTGGATGGAGGAAGGGTAATAAAGGAACTGTCGGTTTGAGAAGCCCGCACATTAATACTCATCAGCATATCGCTTTGCGGGCCCACCATCACAAAGGTTCCTGAACCATAGGCCCTTCCATAAAAATCCTGGTTATCATTATAAGTGGTATTCAGCAATTGCATCTGGGACGATTCCGTTTGCACCACCAGGTCGAAATATAGATTATCAAAAGCACGGTGACGGATGTTGCCCCGCAGGGTTGCTACATTTCCATCCTTGTCTCTAATCCGGAAACCATTCAAATCGATCCTGTCTTTCTTCATTTCAAATTCCCGGTCCTCTAATTTATAATGCACTTTGGTAAAGTTGACTGTAAAGCCTGCATCTTTGAGCCGCACTTTTGCCAGAAATTCTCTTTCTCTTCCTTCACCAAGTATGTCAACATCTCCGGTAATAAAACCTTCAATATTTGAAAACAGTGTTCCTATAAAACGTTGCAGGTAGGATAACTGGAAGTTTTTGGGTTTGAGTGAAATTCTGTCCCGGAAAACATTGGCCGTATCTTTCAGATTCAATGCAAGGTCAAAATCAATTCGGTGATCCGGATCAACATTACCACCATTGCCGGTTAGCATCCCGGTTTTGTTGATGTAAGTCATGCTGGCATTTACCTGGCCTAGTGAATCATTGTCCAGCCTCAATTCTTCAGTGCGCAGATCGGCAAGGATATTCAGTTTATTTTGGGGGTCCTCAATAATTACATCGCCATGTAATAAACCTTCCAGGCGATTTTTAGGCATCAGGAAAGGCGAAAGATCACCCAGGTTCAGACTTTGAAGATTTACATGCAAATCGTTCCAGTTGCCAATTGCGGAAGGTCTTGTTTCTATTTGTATCCGCTGACTGGATTCTCTCAGGATCAATTGTCCCTGGACAATGGTGTTTTTTCTGAAACTTAATTCACCACCCTGTTCAATATTCCAGCTTTTACCATTTAATACAAAATTTGAAGGATTGAATGAAATGGAAGCGCCATCACTAAATGTATTGATCTGTGCTGAAAGGCTTGCCTGGTCTATGGCCTGGTTTGCAGAAGTATTGAGCGTGATATTTGAAACATCATTCTCTGCTTCGATACTAAATGTGGTTTCAGGAAAATTAAGCGTTTCACTCACCACAGCATTATTTACCTGTCCGCTGAGCACCAGTTTTTGAAGATCACCACTTCCTTTTACCTGTACATCAGAAAACTCATATTGCTGCCAGGAAAAATAAGGTACATCTGCATCAATGGTCATGGTATTGGCATTCGTATTTAACGAACCAATGATCCTGCTGTTATTAAATCCTGATAAACGCGGATCAATCAATTTAATGTAATCTTCAACGACACCGGTAGTAACATTAAAATCAAATGTCTGTGGTTTAAAATTGCCTGGTGCTTTAATATAAGCAGGATAATAACGGCTAAGGAAAAACGAAAATGATTCGGGTAATGCAGCAAGATCAAAATATCCTTTGACGCTGGCATCAAATTCATTTGACCTGGCCTCAAGCGTTTTAATTCCATCAACATAACCAGAAAAAACATAGAGCGAATCAAAAGAGAGCCTGTTGCCATTGTTCAGTAAACTTGCATTGCTGATCCTGGCTGTTCCAAGAAGCGATGAAATAGAATTGCCCCTGATGTCCAAATCAAACAAACCTGTTAGTTCAATATTGTTTTCTGTAAGTTTTAACGCCTGGAGGTTTGCATTTTTAATATCCGCATTCACATCAAAATAAGGAATGTTCCCACTAAAATCAACAAGGCCGGTCAGACTGAGATCTGCATTTGGATCTTTAATTAAAAACCTTCCATTAAATTTTCTTTTGCCGATGGTTCCGTTGGCCGTAATATTCTGGTAGGTATAATCGCCGTAATGCACACGGTTCACCACTCCATTAAAATCCAGTTGCAGTTTGTTCCACTCAAAACTCCGGCCTTTCATTTTGCCCCTGAAGGCAACCGCACCCAGTTTTGGCTCATTTAAAAATCTTCCCAGTTGAAAATTTGAGGTAGAAACAGAACCGGAATACACGGGTTCTGATTTGGAGGGCAGTTTCATGTTCAGGTCTGTAACAAGCGTGCCCAAACCAGTTTCTATGGTTCCATAAGTAACAAAATCATTTACAAAACCAGTAAAGGTTCCTTTGAACCTTACAAAGGATAAACTGCGGATATCAGGCGTGGTTACTTTTCTTAACGCGGGAACAAAACTTACCGCATCTGCATAAGTGGTTCTAAACTCTTTTGCTTCAAGGTTGATCAGCGTTTCCTGGATGTTTGGTAATCCTACCAGGCTGATATTGCCATTAATGTAGGTTTTATTTCCTGCCCATATTTCTATTCCCTCCGCGTTTAACGCGTCAACTGTTCCCCGCACCAGCCCATTGATCTTAATTACCCTGTTCCAGGTTTTTGCATCCGGAACAAAAAAGGCCAGGTCGTCACTTGAAATAGTAGATTGATCAAAGTTTGCTTCGAGGTGCACATTTTTTTCAAAACCAGCCATTCCATTTTCGTATTGCATTGAAAAATGATCGGTAAGCGTACTTCTGTTGGTCTGGAGAAACAAGTCATCGAACACCATGGCATGTGGGTGAATGGTGGTTTGGGCTTTGAATGCTTTTACAACAAGCCCGCTTCTTTCGCGCGCAGTAAGATCAATGCGCCCTTTTAATGTATCGCTTGCCCAGCCTACATTTTTCATATTGCCATTGATCTGCGTAAAATCCATTTGGTTACTATTGAACACGCCTGCGCGTGAGGTGGTTCCTTCTTTTGCAGTCTGGTAACGGCCATTTAAAATCATCACTTCATTCAATACCACATCCCAGCCAGGTGTGTTACCGGGTGCTATTGAATGTGGAAGGTAGATCCTGTTTCCTTTGTAGTTGCTGGTGAAAAAATAGGGGTCTGCAAGTTCAAGTGCATTTATCCGCACGGTCTTGTCAGTAATGCTGATATTTTCCGCATCCATATCCAGGGCGCCTACCCTTGCCTGCATATCATATCCCAGCCAGGCATCACGGCTCACAAAACGCACGTTTTCCATTACCACTTTTTTCAGGTTGAAGGAAATGCCTGCTTTTTTAGGTGCATTTTTATCGGGAGCGAAATAAGTTTCAAGAAAATGATAATTCCAGATGGAATCTGTTCGATTCAGATTGACCTGGGCGTTTTGCAATCCAATATATTTCAGATCTGCCTGGTCTTTAAAAAAGAACCAGTCGGAGATGCGCACCTGCAACGTTCCTGCATAAAGTAAAGTGTCTTTTTTCTGGTCTTCTATCAATACCCCTTTAAGGTCCATTTTATTAAAAAAACCTATTCGTACATGATCGATACTGATGTGGGTTTGAAGATCTTTGGAGAGCCGGCTGGTCACCTGGCGAGCCAGCCAGTTCTGGCCCCATTCCGTATGCAAAAATCCTATCAGCAAAACAACTAACAGGATGAGGGCAAGGAAAATCCGGAAAATTATCTTCAAAAACTTTCTCAGGGGTGAACGATTTAATTGTGTAAAAGTAGCTAAATGGATTTTTCAGACAAGTTTATGCCGCTTTGGTTAATGCAAAGAAATGTGAAACATGGAAGAGCGGAGTATATGGGGTAAAATTTGTTCACTGTCTATGGTGCAGGGGTTGGGATCGGGTTGCGGTTTTTTCTGCCTCCAAACAGCCAGCCAACTGATAATCCTGCGATCCGGTGAACGATCCTCGGTCCAAAATCAGCATTGTTCATACTTCCGATTCCATAAGCATAATGTGCGAAAACCATAAAGCCACCGCCAGCCTGGTAGCCAAGCTGCATGTTGATGGCAGCACTGATCTTACCATAACTGGTATAGCTGAACTTCATTTTCTGTGTAACAGCATTGATGTTTCCGGACGTACTTAATGTATCATAAGTTTCCGTCCCCGAAAAGGCTACATCAATAGAAGGTCCCAATCTGAAAAATACGTGAGAAGGGGTTTTTGTAAAATCCCATTGGAGCATGGGAGAAATATCTAAAACATGAATGGTGGTATTGTTGTTCAGCGCATTTTCTGACGGTGGAAATGCGTTGTCATTATAGGTTACCTTATAGCCTTTCAGGAAATGTGAAACATGGAAGAGCGGAGTATATGGGGTAAAATTTGTTCACTGTCTATGGTGCAGGGGTTGGGATCGGGTTGCGGTTTTTTCTGCCTCCAAACAGCCAGCCAACTGATAATCCTGCGATCCGGTGAACGATCCTCGGTCCAAAATCAGCATTGTTCATACTTCCGATTCCATAAGCATAATGTGCGAAAACCATAAAGCCACCGCCAGCCTGGTAGCCAAGCTGCATGTTGATGGCAGCACTGATCTTACCATAACTGGTATAGCTGAACTTCATTTTCTGTGTAACAGCATTGATGTTTCCGGACGTACTTAATGTATCATAAGTTTCCGTCCCCGAAAAGGCTACATCAATAGAAGGTCCCAATCTGAAAAATACGTGAGAAGGGGTTTTTGTAAAATCCCATTGGAGCATGGGAGAAATATCTAAAACATGAATGGTGGTATTGTTGTTCAGCGCATTTTCTGACGGTGGAAATGCGTTGTCATTATAGGTTACCTTATAGCCTTTCAGACTATAATAAACAGCTGGAAAAAAACTCAATTGTTTTTCAAGAGGAACTTTTAATCCAAGTCCACCCATGAATCCTTTTTTATAATCAGTTTCCTGAACTTTTCCTTCGATTAGGTATTTGGCTGAAGTAAATTGAGCACCGCCATACAGCGCAAGCCTTTCCTGAGCAGTTGCATTCAGGCAAATAGTTATACAAATAATAGAGGACAGAAAAATTTTCATAAGGCGTAAAAGTACTTGAATTGACCTCAGGATGCGGAATTATCCTATGATTTTAAAGACGGGTTATACGCTTTGGATCCTCCTTTTGGAATAGAAAGGGTTTTCCATGCTCCGCCTTTCAACATTTTCGCTATAAAAACGATCTGGCCAATATGGTAACTGTAATGTGCCAGTTGCCTTAATATGGCGTCCATTACACCCATGGACTGGTTTCTAATGGTGATCGTTTTATAAAGATCTTCCTCTTTTAGTGAATGAAGCGTAGCCATCAATAGTTTCCAGCCTTCATCCCATTTTTTCATTAATTGTGGCCTGGAAAGCGTTTGAATTTCAAATTCTTCATCCCGCTTCCGCCAGGGCTTTTCACCGTCTTCCACCAGGAAATTGGTCCACCTGCTTAACATATTCCCATGCAGATGACAAATAATAATGGCAATGCTATTAGCGAATTGGTGTTGAAAATGGAGGTCTTCATTTTCCAGTTGTTCCATTGCTTTTTCGCCCAGGGACTGGTATTCCGAAAAACGCTTCATAGCATCTGCGAGCAATATGGATCCTATGGTCATATTTTCCATAAGAGCAAGGGTTTTAGTGATCAAAATCCTTCAGCACTGTCATCACCTCTTTTATCTGCAACTGCTTCAAATTGTCCGTTGGGCAACACCCTGATTACTTCTGTTCTGCCAATGGCAGAACGGGGATGCATTTGATAACCCATTTTTTCAAGCGCTTTGGCAAGCGTAGAAGGAAAGTCTCTTTCAATATCAACCCTGTCTGGCAGCCACTGATGATGAAATTTTGGTTTGTTGACTGCTTCTTCAGTTGAAAGATCAAAGTCAATGATGTTAAGAAGCGTCTGAAATACAGATGTGGGAATGGTGGTTCCGCCAGGCGTTCCAACGATTAAAAATGGTTTGTTGTTTTTCAAAACAATGGTAGGAGTCATGGAACTCAGCATGCGCTTGCCTGGCACTATGGCATTCGCCTGACCTCCAATAGCTCCATAAATATTGGGAACACCAGGTTTGATGCTGAAATCATCCATTTCATTATTCAATAAAAATCCTGCGCGGCCCACAACGGTAATGCTTCCATAACCATTATTCAGTGTAGTGGTAACTGCAACTGCATTTCCCTCTCTGTCAATGACACTTAGGTGCGTGGTTTCTTCGGAAACTTTTATTTTGCCAGGAAGCACCTCTGTACTCTTCCCTGCTTTGCCCGGAATAAAATCCTGCATGCGCTGGTCAAGGTAAGCCTGGCTGGTTATGGCCTGCACGGGGGCGGTATAAAAATCCGCATCCCCCATAAATTCAGAACGGTCGGCGTAAGCGCGTCTTTCTACCTCGATCATCAGTTGCACTGCTTCTGGTGAATGAAATCCCATTTTTTGAATGTCTTTCTTTTCCAGCATTTTCATCATCTGGTGTAAAAGAAGGCCACCACTGCTCGGCAGGGGCATGGAAACAACCGTGTTTCCTTTATAGTCAAATGCATAGGCGGTTCTCCACTTTGCCTTATACGACTTCAAATCTTCTTTTGTGATGATGCCACCGCCTCTTTTCATTTCTTCCTCTATCAATTGTGCGGTTCTTCCTTCATAAAAACCATCTTTTCCATTGTCCCGGATCCTGACCAGGGTTTGTGCAAGATCTTTTTGAATGAGGGTATCACCGGCTTTCCATTGCCCTTCTTTCTGCAAAGCAGTTGCCATGGTATTGTATTGCTTCAGGTTGCCACTGATGCTGTTTAATCCACTGGCTTCTCTTGCTGTGATCTTAAATCCCTTTTCTGCGAGTGCTATAGCGGGCTCAATTAATTTTTTAAAAGGCAACCTGGCATATTGGTGGGTTTCGAATAAACCAGCTACTGTACCCGGAACCCCACTGGACAGGTGACCTAAAACAGAACGGCCTTCCATTACATTCCCTTTTTCATCCAGAAACATGTCGCGATGGGCGGATGCGGGTGCCATTTCCCGGTAGTCCAGTGCCAGCCTGTCGCCATTGGAACGCGTGGCCACCATAAAACCTCCGCCACCTAAATTGCCCGCTCCAGGATAAACCACGGCCAATGCCAATTGAGTGGCAATGGCGGCATCAAAAGCATTACCGCCTTCTTTTAAAATCTGGAGTCCTACTTTGCTGGCTAGTGGATGCGCACTTACTACCGCTCCATTGCTGACGATCGTTTTTTTTGTAGAACTATAATTATAGGGATCAATATTTTGTTGAACCAGCTGCTTGGTGCCTGAACAGGAGTGGATCAACAGGATAAAGCAAAAGATGAAAAATTTATTCATAATAAAGAGTAAAGCAAAGGAAAATCTTGCAATTTAAACGGTTTGGGTATTGCACTTCTGATTCAAAAAAAATATCTTAGCCATCCGGTCAAAAATTATTGTCGCTAAATTCAGATCTACCTAAACTATCTGACGACAAAGGGTCCTGCTTCGGCAGGACTTTTTTCAACCCGTTAATAGTTGCTAAATTGCCCAAAATTTTGGGATGAAAAGAATTTCATTTTTCCTGTTATGTGTTCTTTTGTTTACTGAGAGTTTTGCACAGGTTCAATCCCCTGCTCAATTCCTTGGTTATAATTTAGGCGAAAAGTTTACACCTCATTGGAGGATCGTTGAATATTTCCGACACGTAGCAGCGGGCGCTCCCTCTTTGGTGAAACTGGAACAATATGGAACAACCTATGAAGGAAGGCCTTTAATGGTGGCCTACGTTTCTTCCTCAAATAATATTTCCGGGTTGGAAAATATCCGAACCAATAACCTGCGGCTTGCCGCCTCGCTGGACAACAACAGGGGCAGTCTGCAAAATGCACCTGCAGTGGTTTGGCTCAGTTATAACGTTCATGGAAATGAAGCTTCTTCCTCGGAAGTTTCCATGCAAACCATATATGAACTGGTCAATCCTTCCAATCAGCAGTCAAAACAGTGGTTGCAGAATACAGTGGTAATCATCGATCCCTGTCTGAATCCGGATGGGCGTGACCGTTATGTAAGCTGGTTCAATAGTGTGGTGGGAAAGCAATACAATCCTTCTATGGATGCA
>MWWA01000055.1_pt1 | contig 37189 bp, 25 predicted proteins | sample 1047341 | NCBI WGS metagenome assembly MWWA01 (sample SAMN06349978, study PRJNA376086) | soil metagenome | isolation source: MS5-1 sample Antarctic (ecotone) soil | place: Antarctica | collected 2015-01-13
ATTATGCACAGATCAATCCATTTCCACGGGCTGTATTCGGACCCAATGAGGTAGAACAGATTGGCGCCATTGTAACCCGGTTAGCAAACAGTGACCTGCGTTGGGAAAAAAAGAATACGACTAATATTGGATTGGAAGCTTCATTGTTTAACAATATGTTCACCCTGTCTGCTGATTATTTTATTGCAGAAACGGAGGATGTATTGGTTGATCTTCCCATCAATCTCACAACAGGAAATGCCGGTGGAAATCCTGCAGTGAATGCGGCCTCACTTCAGAATAAAGGTTTTGAGCTGGCTCTTAGTTTCCGCCCCAAACCAGGACCCGATTTTAGCTGGGGTGCTACCCTTAATTTCACTACTATCCGCAATGAAGTACTCGCATTTGGTAATGCAACAACACTACATACACAGTTAGGTGATGCAAGAACGGAACTTGGCCGTTCTATAGGTGAATGGTATGTTTTAAAGACGGATGGTATTTTTCAAAACCAGGCAGAAATTGACGCGCATATAGGAAAAACAGGACAGGTTCTTCAACCATGGTCAATGCCTGGTGATATACGTTATGTTGATGTGGATGATGATGGCGAACTTGATTTAGATAAGGATCGTTACTATGCTGGTAGTCCCTGGGCTGATTGGGAAGCGGGCATTTTGCTGAATGGTGCTTACAAAAAATTTAGCATCAACATGCAATGGTATGCGGTTGTAGGAAACAAATTATATAACCGTCCCCGTTACCAGGTTGACCGCATGGACCAGAATACAAATTTTCGCGAAGGTGCTACATTCTGGACACCTCAGAATACGAACACCGAATGGCCACGGGCTGCCATTGGTGCACCTGACCAGGGAATTCAATACAATGTTTTGCCGCAAAGTGACCGGTGGCTTGAAGATGGATCTTACCTGCGTTTACGCAACCTGGAAATTGGCTACACGTTTAATGAAACGATGTTGAGCCGTATTGGATTTAACAGCAGCCGGATCTTTGTAAGTGGACAAAACCTGTTAACGTTTACAAAGTATAAAGGACTTGATCCGGATATAACGGGCGTAAATATTTTTGAGCGGGGATTGGATAATGGACAATATCCTGCCTTACGCATTATTTCTGCAGGAATAAATTTTGGCTTCTAAACATCAACTTCAAATTTATAGCGATGAATACATTATTAAAATATAGCCTCGCAGTCACATTGATCTTTTCAATAACTGCCTGCAAAAAATATACTGACCTGGATATCCAGAATCCAAACCGTCAGGATGAATCCAATTTCTGGAAAACCGGTACAGATGCACTACAGGGCCTGAATGCGCTTTACGGAAATTTTTACCGCAATGGTTCGCCCGGTTCAAGATGGACACCGTTTTATTTCGATATCCGTTCTGATGATGGTTATTCTACCAGTCCATGGAATGAATTACGGAGTATCGGTGATTTGAACATCACTCAATACAGTTTTGAGGTGAATCACGATACATGGTGGCATCATTGGAGAGGCATATACCGCGCAAACCAGGTGCTGGCAAATGTGCCGGATATAAGTATGGATGAAAATTTAAAAGCCCAATACCTGGGCGAAGCAAAATTCCTGAGAGCTTTATATTATTATAACCTGGTTACTATCTGGGGAAACATTCCATTGATACTGGAACCTTCTCAACCTGCAGACAAACCTTCGCAGGTACCACAGGAGCAGGTTTGGGCGCAGATAGAAAAAGACCTAACAGAAGCCGCGGCAGTGCTACCCAATTCTTATTCAGGTGAAGAAACAGGAAGGGCAACCAAAGGCGCTGCTTATGGTTTATTAGGTCGTGCACATTTGCAACAACTGGAATATCAGCAGGCGGCAGATGCATTGGCATGGCTGATTACCGGTCCGGGGCAGGGCATTTATGGATTGATGTCTGATTTTGGTGACAATTTTAAACATACCACGGAGAATAATATGGAATCAGTTTTCGAAGTGCAGTTTAAAATGCGGCCGGAAAATTCAGGTGAAGATGGACCTATGTCAAATGTTGGAACCAGCCGTCCTCCGTTTTTTGCACCACCGGGACATGGCTTCAATGATGCCAACATGCGTCGTTGGGTTGTTCATGAATTTTTAAGGGAAGAAACGGCATCCGGTGACAGAGATCCCCGGTTAGCATATACCGCGTTATATGATTCAACGGATGAAAGGGGACCAGATTTTACGATGGTTTACGGATCATCATTTACCTCCAAAAATTATGATCCTGCAATTCAGAACAGGGTTTGGTATCGTAAATATTTAGATGATTATTTCCGCATCAATGAATTTGAAGTTTTTAATAGCCCGATCAATTTCAGGATTATCAGGTATGCTGATGTATTATTAATGTATGCCGAAGCATTGAATGGATTGAACAGAACCTCAGATGCTTACCCTTTTGTTGACAGGGTTAGAGAACGTGCAGGTTTGGATCCACTTTCAATTGCACGCCCCGGCTTAAACCAGGCGCAGTTTTTACAACAACTGGAACATGAACGAATCATGGAATTGACCGGTGAATCTTTACGCTGGAACGACCTGGCACGATGGGGTTACTTCGATGATCCTGCAAAACTAGCCATCTTAAAAGCCCGCGATCCTGAATTTAATAATTTTGTTATCGGAAGAAATAAATACATGCCCATCCCTCAATCAGAATTGGACATCAATCCAAACCTGGTTCAAAATGAAGGTTGGTAAATATTATAAGGATGCTGTTTAATTTACAGCATCCTTGTATGTTGTTTTATTTTTTTCATGGATGCTAAATGTATGATGGATGAAAAATAAGTGGTGGATATTTTTATTGTTGTTATTTCTTAATACAACATCCTGCGATAAAAATTCAGGTGGTGGTACGCCTGCGCCTCAACCACCACCAGTTCCAACAAATACATTTACCAATCCCATACTTACCTCGGGTCCGGATCCATGGATCATTCAAAAAGATAACGTTTACTACTATACGCATACATTAGGGAACCGCATTGCCATCTGGAAAACTTCGAAAGTATCTGAATTGAGGAATGCACCGGTTACTGTTGTATGGACGGCACCCGCTTCCGGGCCTGATTCAAAAAATGTATGGGCACCGGAACTTCATTTCCTGGATGATAAATGGTACCTGTATTATACGGCCGGATCTTCAAACGATTTTGCAACCCAAAGGATTTTTGTGTTGGAAAACAGCAATGCTGATCCAACCTCAGGCACCTGGATAAGCAAAGGAGAAATAAATGATCCTGCTGCTAATGTATTTTCTATTGATGGTTCGGTGCTTGAACATGGGGGTAAAAAATATTTACTTTGGAGTTCACAGACATCTGATGCAGATAAAACACAAAGAATCTATATTGCAGAAATGGCCAATCCCTGGACATTAGCAACTTCAAGACAATTGATTTCTTCACCGCAATTTCCATGGGAAACAATGGGTGCACCACCAGCTGTAAATGAAGGACCACAGGTTTTAAAAAATGCATCAGGAAAATTGTTTATCATTTATTCAGCCAGTGGTTGCTGGACGGATGATTATGCCCTGGGCATGCTTACGTTAAAAGATGGGGGTAATGTATTAAATGCTTCAGACTGGATGAAATCATCTTCACCCGTATTTTCAAAAAATCCTTCATCATCTGTTTTTGGTCCTGGCCACAATTCATTTTTTAAATCAGCAGATGGAACAGAGGACTGGATTCTTTACCATGCTAATTCACAACCCGGACAAGGTTGTGGCGATAGCAGGAATCCAAGAATACAAAAATTTACATGGAACGCTGACGGCACACCTAATTTCGGTCAGCCGGTAAAAACAGGAACTAACATAATAAAACCTTCAGGAGAATGAGAAGTACAATCTTTTATATTTTATCGCTCGTTAAAAATTATTTAGAAGTTAATTAATCGGATGTTTTCAACATGAAGAAACGAACCGTACTATTTTTTCTGATCTTTTTGTTTTTTGCCGGCGGTGCGCAGGACACCTTTCAAAATCCATTGTTGCCACATGGCGCCGATCCCTGGGTTATTCAAAAAGATAGTTTCTATTATTACATGCATACGACTGGCAGGGATTTGAATATTTGGAAAACGAAAAACATAACAGATTTGAAAAATGCGGAACATAAGAAAGTTTGGGTGCCACCCGATAGCACATCTCTTTATTCAAAACAAATTTGGGCACCTGAACTGCATTTTATAAAAAACAAATGGTACATATATTTTGCGGCGGATGATGGCAAAAATGAAAATCACCGAATCTATGTACTGGAAAACGAATCGGCGGATCCTATGCAGGGAGAATGGTTGATGAAAGGAAAAATTTCAGACCCTTCCGATAAATGGGCCATTGATGCTTCCGTATTTAAACATAAAAGAAAATGGTACATGATTTGGTCCGGCTGGGAAGGTGATCAGAATGGACAACAGGATATTTACATCGCCAAATTAAAAAACCCATGGACCATAAAAGGAAAACGGGTTCGCATTTCGAGTCCGCAATTTGATTGGGAAAAGCATGGTGCGTTAAATACGCCCGTTGATCCACCCTTTGTCTATGTAAATGAAAGTCCGCAAATGCTGAAAAATCAACATCGTTTATTTATTATTTATTCAGCCAGTGGTTGCTGGACGGATGAATATTCACTCGGCATGCTTTCACTCCAGGGCAAAAGAAAATTATTGGATTCTTCCCGTTGGGAAAAATCGCCCGAACCTGTTTTTAAAAAGTCAATAGTGAATGAAGTGTATGCACCTGGTCATAATTCTTTTTTTAAATCGTCGGATAAAACAGAGGATTGGATTATTTATCATGCTAATTCAAAACCCGGACAGGGCTGCGGCAGAAACCGTTCACCCAGGACACAAAAATTTTCATGGAACAACAATGGATCACCCATGTTTGGAGAGCCTGTAAAAGCAGGTGAGATATTACCGGTACCATCTAAGAATAATTAGAACTAAGATCAACTGTATAAAAAAAGTATTTAAACAGTCCCAATAATTTTGATATTAAAATTGCTTTTTTGCAGCGCTCATGTAGAAAAAGATATTGAGGTAGATATTTTAGGGCGTTACATCTGACCAAATAAAAAAAAATAAACAGATGAAAAGAAAACTCACCCATGCAATTCTCTTTGTTTTAATCCTAACGGTAAATGTAAATGCGCAAAAAAGCGATCGGCAACATCTTATCGTAATTGAACCTGCTAAGGTCTGGTCCATACAAAAAGCCCATGACTGGTATAGTCAGCATCAGTGGATAACAGGTGCTAATTATATTCCGCATACTGCCATCAATCAATTAGAAATGTGGCAGGCTGAAACTTTTGATCCGAAAACGATTGATACGGAATTGGGTTGGGCCCGGGATATCGGTTTTAATACCATGCGGGTATACCTTCACAACCTTGCATGGAAACAGGATCAGCCGGGGTTTAAAGATCGCATGAATCAGTACCTGTCAATAGCGGATAAACACGGCATCAAAACCATTTTTGTTTTCTTCGATGATGTATGGAACAAGCAACCGGAGGTGGGTAAACAACCAGAGCCCAAACCGGGCATTCATAATTCAGGATGGATGCAGGATCCCGGGGATCCCGTTTCAAGAGATTCCGCAAATTTTCCGGAACTGGAAAAATATGTAAAGGATGTATTGAACAGTTTTAAAACAGATAAACGAATCCTGCTTTGGGATCTTTACAATGAACCGGGCAATTCAGGTAAGCGGGATACATCGCTGCACCTGTTAACAAAAATATTTCAGTGGGCCCGGCAGGTAAATCCTCAACAACCAATCAGTGTTGGATTATGGGCCTGGGATTTTGAAAAGCTGAATACTTTTCAGGCAATCAATTCTGACATTCTTACCTATCACAATTATGAAGATCCCGAATCGCACCAAAGAGTGATTGAATTGTTGAAATCACATGGACGTCCAATGATCTGCACAGAGTATATGGCGCGGACACGCAACAGCCGCTTCTCAAATATTCTTCCCTTGTTAAAAAAATATAATGTTGGCGCCATTAACTGGGGACTGGTAGAAGGAAAAACAAATACGATCTATCAATGGGATACACCCATACCGGATGGCAGCCAGCCATATGAATGGTTTCATGATGTCTTTCACAGGAATGGAACACCATACAGGCAGGATGAAGTAAACCTGATTAAAAAATTAAATACTCAAAATAAGTAGAATCATGCATAAACTATTTTATATTTTTCTTTTAACAGGAATGATTACTGCTTCATGCAATGATGCTTCGGACAGCGGTCCTGCTAATTCAAAGGATACTACCCGTATACAAGGGGTAAAGCTGCCCGAAAAACAAAATTTTCAATCCACGATCGATAGTATGCAGACAGATATGTATGTATTAAAGAATAAAAATGGCATGACGGCTGTTTTCACAAACTATGGTGGAAGGATTACCAGTCTTTTTGTTCCAGCTAAAAATAGGGAAATGACGGATGTGATAGTTGGATTTGATAATGTACAGGATTATGTAAATGCAACCGAACCCTATTTTGGTGCAACCATCGGAAGATATGGCAACCGCATTGCAAAAGGAAAATTTACCCTCGATGGAAAGCAGTATACGCTGGCGATCAATAATGCGCCCAATCATTTACATGGCGGCACTAAAGGTTTTCAATACGTCGTCTGGAATGCAACACAGTTGAATGATTCAACACTCGAACTGCGATATACATCACCCGATGGTGAAGAAGGTTACCCCGGCAAACTGGATGTGAAAGTTACCTATGGACTCACTGCTGATAATGGATTAACAATGGATTATGAAGCAACTACTGATAAAAAAACAGTGGTTAATCTCACCAACCATGCTTTCTTTAATTTAAATGGTGAAGGCAGTGGTACCATCAACGATCATATGCTGATGATCAATGCAGAACAATATACCCCGGTTGATTCAACGCTGATACCTACAGGAAAGATGGAACCAGTTGCCGGAACGCCATTCGATTTTCGCGAGCCGGCCACCATTGGCTCCCGGTTAGATACTAACGCCAACGATCAGTTGAAATACGGAAAAGGTTATGACCATAATTTTGTTCTGGCAAATGCTCCGTCACAGGAACTGCGGCATGCTGCAACCATAACGGGTGATAAAACCGGGATAAGAATGGAAATATTTACACAGGGGCCAGGCTTGCAATTTTATGGCGGAAATTTTATGCAGTCAATGAACACTTTTAAAGGCGGCGTCAATGATGATTTCAGAACCGCATTTTGTTTGGAAACACAGCACTTCCCTGATTCACCAAATCAACCAAATTTTCCAGGCACGGTATTAAACGCAGGCGAAACCTATAAAACAAGATCTGTTTATAAATTCAGTGTACAGCAATAAAAAAATGGACAGGCGCAATTATATCATACTGGTTGCATTATTTTCAATGATCATCTTATTTGAAAGATGTGCGCCTGAACGTTTAATGCATTCAGCAAATTATTCCGGCAATCCGGTTCTGCCCGGGAATTTTGCGGATCCTTCCATCTTATCCTACCGCGATACATTTTACATCTATGCAACAACCGGCAGCGAAGCAACTGTATGGCGTTCCGCCGATTTTGAAAACTGGAAATTGACAAAATTAAACTGGCCCACATCAATGGGCCAACCCGATATCTGGGCACCAGCAGTAAGACAGGGAACTGACGAAAAATTCTATCTCTATACATCCACAAATCATAATATATATGCAGGCGTGGCTGATCATCCGCGTGGACCTTTTAAAAATATTTTGGGTGATGACAGCATCTTTATAAAAAACAGGCAGTGGTGGAATAAAATGCACAGCATAGATGCGGATTGTTTTATTGATGATGATGGGCAGGCTTATTTATACTGGGGTTCAGGATTCGATTTTGTTGATGGCATTTGTGCCGTTGGAAAATTGAATAGTGATATGGCCTCTTTTAAAGAAGATCCGATACTTGTTACACCAGAAGGCTTTTTTGAAGGTCCGCACATGATGAAACGAAATGGTATTTATTATTTGATGTATTCAGACGGACTGTATTATGATTCTACTTATAAGGTCAGGTATGCAACTTCCGCAAGCCCTATGGGCCCATTTGAACAGGGGAAGAACAGTCCTGTATTGAAATCAACACCCGATGGCAGAATAAGCGGGCCTGGTCATCATTACACATTCAGTTCGGGAGATCAGTATTACATATTGTATCACAGGCATGCATACCCGTTTTATAAAGGGATCAGGCAGGTGGCTATTGATAAAATGGAGTTTGATAGTGATGGTTCAATCAAAACTATCATCCCTGCAGAAACAGGCGTTCCGCTCCATTTCATCAAAAAGGAATACAAACGGGATTATTTAATTCCTGTAAAAGTTGAAGCATCTTCCTTTACAGATTCAAACTATAATGCAGAAAAAGCTTTCGATAAACATAATGGTACTTTATGGGCCACCAATCAAACAAATGTACCTGCATGGATCAGGGCGGATTTTGGTAAGCAGGTAAATATCAGCAATTGCGAACTGGTTTTTGACCATGTGATGGGTGATTACAATTATACCATTGAATATTCCACCAATGGAAATGAATGGCTTCCATTTGCTGAGGGCAATAATGCATCAGCGGGTGAATGGCCAGTTGAACACCATCAATCCATTAAAGCAAGGTTTATACGGGTAACAATCAATAATGATAAGCAAAGAGAAAGAATAGGGCTTTGGGAAGTGAAAATCAGGTAGCGATTATTTTTCAATATGTAATTGTATAAAATGAAAATTAAATTTCTGTTACTGTTCTTAACTGGTTTTAGTTTTTCGATCTATGCGCAGCAACTGGTGCTGCCTGGGGATTATCCGGATCCTTCCGTGGTAAAAATTGGAAATAACTATTGGGCAACAGCTACCACATCAAACTGGGCGCCAACTTATCCCTTGTTAAAATCAACTGACCTGGTGAACTGGACCACCGAAGCGCATGTATTTAACCAGATACCGGAATGGGCTGATTTTTATTTCTGGGCTCCCGAGATTTCATATGATAACGGCAAAGTGTATATCTATTACAGTGCGCATAAAATGAATGGTAATTTATGTGTAGGCATCGCCAGTGCAGATAAACCGGAAGGACCCTACCGGGATCACGGTCCCATCATTTGCCAGGAAGTTGGATCCATAGATGCTTACCCGGTACGGGATGAAAATGGAAAACTTTTTATGATATGGAAAGAAGATGGAAACAGTGTTGGCAATCCAACACCTGTCTGGATACAGGAATTGAACGAAGAACGAACTGCCTTACTGGGCGAAAAAAAGGAAATGTTCAGGAATGATGAGAACTGGGAAGGCAACCTGGTTGAAGGCGTTTCCATTGCCAGGAATGGGGAATGGTTTTATGCTTTTTATGCCGGGGCGGGTTGCTGCGGTTCGGGATGTACTTATGCTAACGGTGTAGCACGTTCGAAAAGCTTATTGGGTCCTTGGGAGAAATATGATAAGAATCCATTGCTGGCTGGTGATGATGAATGGAAATGTCCCGGGCATGGTACACCGGTTACAAAAGATGGGCGCCATTATTTTATGTATCATGCATACAGCAAAACAGGCAGCATTTACGTTGGCCGCCAGGGATTACTGATGGAATACCGGTACACACCGGATGGATGGATAGAATTTATTAAAAATGAAACTGTGCAGGATGTGGCACCACCGGCAATCATCAGTGATGAATTTAAAAATAAAAACCTGGATCAATGGCAATGGAGTGTATTTCAAAACACCGAAAAAAAAGTTAAATGCGGCAGACTATCACTCGGGGCTTTACCAACTTCAACAGGGGCCTTCCTGGGCCAAAAAACCTATACACTCAATTATGATGTAACAACAACCATACACACCAAAAAGTCTTCGGCGGCAGCGGGCATCGCTTTGATCGGTGATGAAAAGAACCTGGTAAAGGCAGTCATTGAAAATGGGAATATCCAAATAATCCTGGTACAAAATGATACCGCCAGTACCATACACTCTGCGCCGGTTAATTTAAAAAGAAAAACAAAGTTGCGTATGCTGGTGCGAAATGGGAAAGACATAACTTTTCAATACAGCATCGATGAAAATGATTTTATAACGTTGAATGAAAAAGCTATTGATGGATCTAACCTGCCACCATGGGATCGTGCCCTGCGTGCAGGTTTGGTTGCTAAAGGATCGATTGGTGACAGAGCAGTCTTCAATGATTTTATATTGAACAATAAATAATAACTAATTTATAAATTGATTCACTAAAAACTAAAACCAACGCATGGACCTCCAGATAATCGACTATGCAATCATTGCACTCTATTTTCTTTTTGTGGTAGGCATCGGTATCCTGCTTAAACGAAAAATAAAAACAGGCAATGATTTTTTAATGAGCAACCGAAGTATTCCCTTGTGGATTACTTCCCTGGCTTTTATTTCGGCCAACCTAGGTGCACAGGAAGTATTAGGCATGGCTGCCAGTGGGGCAAAATATGGTTTGTACACGGCGCACTATTATTGGTTGGGTGCCGCATTCGCCATGGTGTTTTTAGGTATTTACATGATGCCATTTTATTACGGCAGCAAGGCCCGCAGCGTACCTGAATATTTAAAACTTCGCTTCGATGAAAAGACCCGAACGTTCAATGCATTAAGTTTTGCAGCAATGACCGTTTTTTCATCCGGTGTTTCTTTATATGCACTGGCGTTGTTAATGGAAGTGATCCTGGGTTGGGATTTTAATGTGTCCATCTGGCTGGCAGCAGGTATCGTGTTGATCTATATTTACCTCGGGGGATTAACGAGTGCTGTGTATAATGAAGTGCTGCAATTTTTCCTGATCGTATTGGGAATTGCACCCATGGTATTTCTCGGTTTGCAGAAAATCGGTGGCTGGGAAGGGATTGTAAGGAATGTGGATGATGCCAAATTGCATTTATGGCGCGGAATGGACAGCGCCGCTAATAACCCGATGGGTGTTGATGCATTCAGTCTCGTATTTGGTTTAGGATTCGTTTTGGCATTTGGTTATTGGTGTACCGATTTTCTGGTGGTGCAAAGAGCGATGATATCCCGTAATTTAAATGATGCAAGAAGAACGCCTATTATTGCGGCTGTTCCAAAAGTATTCATGCCGCTGATCGTTATTCTTCCCGGTATCTTGTTACTTGCTTTGCAAAATCAATTTTCTGGTTATGAATTACCACTCACACCAAACGGCGATGTAAATTATAACATGGCGCTTCCGCTGATGTTGCAGCAATTGTATCCAAGCGGGATATTAGGTGTGGGTATTACGGCACTGATCGCATCGTTCATGTCGGGCATGGCGGGTAATGTAACGGCATTCAATACGGTTTGGACATACGATATTTACCAGTCGCACATTAAAAGAAATGCATCCGAAAATCATTACCTGAATGTTGGCCGGGCAACAACCGTTGTAGGTATTTTAATTTCCGTAGGCACTGCATATGTAGCCCGTGGTTTCAACAGCATTATGGACCTGTTACAACTGGTTTTTGGTTTTGTAAATGCCCCCTTGTTTGCTACTTTTTTCCTGGGTATGTTCTGGAAAAAAACAACCGCTCATGGTGCATTCTGGGGTTTGGTGTCAGGTACGGCTGCTGCTGCAATTACACATGGTATTACAACAGCAGAAGGAAAGGGTGGGTGGATCGCTAATATTCATGAATATTATTCCGGTACCAGTCATGCGTTTAATATAGCAGGTATCGCATTCATTGTTTGTTTTGTGGTTACGGTGCTGGTCAGTATGTTCACGGTTCGTAAACCGGAGACTGAATTAACAGGCCTGGTATACAGCCTTACACCCAAACAGAAAGACAGTGCAAAAGTCTGGTACAAGAACCCATTATGGCTGGGTGTAATAGTGTTGATCATTACCGTTATTTTCAATATCATTTTCTATTAAAAAAAATATTATGAATAAATTATTTGATCTCAGTTTTGTTATAGGTATATTTTTTACCATCGTCGGTTTGTTATTGCTATTTTATGGATTTAGCGCCGGTGAAGAAGCGGCGCGAACTATCAATAAATGGTGCGGATTGGCTTTCACCATTTTTGGAATTTTCATGATCCTGATTTCGTTTAAAAAAGACGATGGAACCAGTTATGCAGAAGAAGAGAATGTGGATACTCCATTGAGTCAATACGGCGAAAATGAATCAATTTAAAATTGAAAATGTTAAGAGTCTAATATCCTATGTCGGTATTCTCTATAAAAGTTAATGCGGTATATTTAATTACCCTTTTTAAACAATTAACTGAAAGAATAAGTTGGTGAAACTATTTTTCAAAAAGCATTACGCCGATGGTGTAGGATTCATATGAAATGAAACCCGGGTTATTTAAACCCTACCGCTAAATGCTAAAATTTTATCTCTCCATTGAATAAGTAAACCGCAGATCTACATAATCAGCAACCTGCCGGTGTGCCTGCAAGTTAAAGCCTACTCCTAAATTCCGGTTGATGCGATATTGAAGACCCCACCGATGATAAAGCCGGTCATAATATGGAGACTGGTCAATAACGGAATAGCCTAAACGCTGACTGAATAAAAACTTACCCAGCAAAAATTCATGACCAACCAGGATACCGGCCTTCACAGCACTTGCATCTAAAGAATCACGTTTTAATCTTAACCGAAGTTCTTCATCATGATACAGTTCAGTGCCAAGTGTCAATGCATTAATACGACCAACCTGTTTGGCTACCTGCAGGTTAGCACCCAGCAACAACTTGTGAATGCGGTTACCATCATTATCTGTAGTTCTGCGTGGAATACCGAATATGCCGGTATCCCAGCGCAGGGGTGCATCCTGCCCGAATTTTTCACTGGTGCGTCTACCACTGTAAAATGGCCGGGTCTTTTTTTGATAACTCAATGCAATACCTGCCGTGGGCCAGTTAATCCCTTTATTGGGCTTCTTCATACCACCATTGGATTCATGCTGGTAATTAACGGATCCATTTAACCACCAATGATCGTTTAACCGGAACCAAAGTCCCAAACCAACTCCCAGGTATCCATTTAAATGCTGGCTGTAAGATTGGTTGGAAGGATTGCTGGTACTATCGAATGGATTAGTGAGCCAGGTTAAACCTGTTGAACCCTTAAAAGAAAATAAAAGATTGGTACCCAGTTTGTAAACAGGTTCCAGGAAATAGGCTGTCGTTATACCTTTTCCCAGTATTCTGGTATCAAAATTATAATAGGAGAGCAGCAGCCCTTTGCGCGGATAGCAATTACATAAAGCCCAGGTGGCTGAATCATTTCTTTGCCAGGCAAGGCTGATCTCAACACCTGTAGGGTTGGCACCTGATGTGTTTTGAACCGCTTCTGAATGAGCAAAAATAAATCCATGTTGAATGCCGATAGCTTTAGAAAAAATGGCTGATTGCCTGCCGGCTGATATACCCGCCAGCGAGTCCGTTTGCGCATGGACGCAAGGGAAACATAGAATAGCAAAACAACCGCTAACAAAATTTTGTAAATATCCAAACAGCCTCATGGTATTGGAATTTACAAAAAACTAATGCAAAATGTAAAATGCAAAATGAAAAATCATCATTCAATTACTAAAACCAGTCATGATTATTTCAAAGGGCAATTTTTTAATTTTTATCTTTAATTTTCTACATCTTTTAACATATACTAAGGCAGCTTCTTTTTAATATAAGAACCCCAGGAGCCAAATCTTTCCATTTGGGTTTGCCAGTAAGTTGCATTCACTTCCACATCAGAATAGGGTCTTCCATCATATATTTCGGCCGTAATATCCACCAGGTCCCAGGCGTTATCTTGATAGCGCCAGTTAAAGCTGTGTGAAGCATTTTTATTATAACCTCCATTACCGGTTGTTATTTCACCAAAAACAATTTGTCTCTCATCTACTGGTAACAATAATTGAGCATCTGCTTTTTGAATCAATGCCTCACTATTGGTTCGAATGATGACCAGGGAATCACGCCAGTCATCATGGGCTACATTAAAGCCCACTTCATAATAGGTAAATGTTTCTTCTATTTTATCTTTCTGGCAGGATGTGAATAGGGTCGTGGTAATTATAAAGGAAACAATAAAGGCAATCCATTTCATAAACTGAGTTTGTTTTAAATTTTTGATTGATATATTGAATTGAACACCTGACAACAGGGTTTTACGAATCGTTGCATCCATCCCGATTTTTTGGAGGATAAAACTTTCGTATTAACATCTTTTTAAAAAACTAATTTTTTGTCACCTTTTTATATGTCAAATACAAAAGAGGAAAAAAAGTTCCTTCTCCTTATGAAGTGCAAGGTGTTTAACAACTGCTTATCATTTGACGGTAATGATCTTTATAATATTTTGCAATTGATGAATATGTCGCTGTGTATGAATGGCCATAAAAAGAATCCATTCTTTTTGGGTCAATGGTCCTGCCCCTGGTAATTCAAAATCGAGGCAGGTGAGGCTAAGATCAGTATGGTTGTCTATAAAATTTTTCACCGCTGAAATTTTTTCTCTCAAACCACGGATAAGTTTTTCCTTTTCAATCCATTTGGTGGTAGGAATAATAAACTCCGGAGATTCCATTTTAATACCAGTATTCTGGAAAACCTCCCGGATGCTGTTTATTTTTTCAGTCTCGGGCCTATCTGTTGGTATTGTTTTGCCACCCAGGATTACAACAATCCCAAATGATTTTGACAAATGATGACCTACCTGCCCGGCAGTCCAGCTTCCCTCAAATGGAACAGCGTTTAATTGCTTCTCTGTTAAAGAAGAAAGCAATTCAATCAAATTATTTGTAGTATCGGTAAATTCTTCTAAAAAATCTTTTTCCATCGGTTTGTTATGTTTCTGGGAACAATATATTTTTCTTTTTAAAATTAAGTTCTATTAAACGGATTGTAAGGGTGTAAACAGGACAATGATGAGGGCTAAACGGAACATTTTTTTAAACTTGAAACTTAAATTTCAACCTGGTACCATTATAACCTGATTTTTATTCCACCATTGATTACAAAACCATCCACCGGGGCATAAATATCCCTGAATACAGGGTTATCAATACTGCCTGTATAAATACTGTCAAACCGGGTTTGCCGGGTATCAAAAAAATTTTCAAAATTTATAAAAAGCGAAATCTTCTCCCATAATTTTTCAATCATCAATCCATTTATCCAATAAGCTTTACCCGTTGTTCCGTCACTTAATTTCTGCGGACTGTAATAATAAGCTTCCAGCCCGATCTTTAATTTTTCATCCTTTTCATACATCAAAACATTATTAAGCCGGTGCCTGGCCGTTAAAGGAAATCTTTCTTTTACATTATTGAATTGACTGTTTACATCGGCATACGTGTAACCGATAAACAATTTGAAATCATGAAAACTAAAGCGAAGATTCGTTTCCAAACCCATTGTATGCAAGTAGCCATTCGCATTTATAAATGCATAATCACTAGATGACTGATGGGTCAGTATAAGAGGTTCATCCAATTTTGTATAAAAGAAAAGCTGGTTGATGATGAAACCAACTTTACCCAAACTGGTCCGGAGGTTGAGATCAAGATTCCCACCAACAGATTTTTCATTGCGGGCCATTGATGGGTCAATAGGTATGATGTTTTGAAAATGTAATCTTTCGGCGTCTTCATTAAATACTGTTGGTGTTTTATATCCTAAGCCGCCACCCAACCGCGCGGTAAATGCCGGCGTTATTTTAAACATTGCAGAAAAGCGGGGCAGGATTTCCCATCCATATTGTTCAACATAATCGGCTCTTAAGCCGGTTTCCAAAGAAAACCTGTTAACCGGTGTCCAGGTGTTTTGAATAAAGACACCGAATGTATTGTAATGATAATTTCTGAGAATGGCTGCATTATGAGCCTCCTCTTTAAAATCATCCGTTAAAAAGTTAGCGCCGATGATCCATAACGATTGATTTGTTTGGGTATTTACATTAAGCTCAGAATAAGAAGATTGTTGTACACCTTCAAATATATAAGATGGTATAGTGATTAACCTGTTGAAATTTGTATAACTGCTTTTCAGTTGCAGCTTTGTGCGATCATTCAATATGTGCACAATATCGGCCTGCCCGGTAAACCTTTCCGTATCGTTCTGCTCAAAATATCCGGGTGTTCCATCGCTGATGTAGTTCATACTTCCACCAATCCTGTTCTCTGTAATATAACTGACACCGACATTCGCATTTGTTTTTTCACGATAAATAAATAACCTGGGTTTGATAGTATATCGTTCAAAAGAAGGTATAGCGGTTAATCCTATATCTGCAGGATCATAAGCAGTTCCTGTATTTCTTGATCCAAAAACCGTTAAGCCGATGGTATTAAACCTTTGGCTGTAAAATCCACTCAAATCCAAACCCATGGCTGATGTAGCGTTGGCGATAAAACTTAGTTCTCTTTCTGTACCCGGAGTTTTGGAAATAAGATTTACAAGGCCGGCAATGGCACCACCACCATATAAAGTGGATGAAGAACCTTTGATGACTTCTACCTGTTTTAAATCCAGTGGGGCAACCTGCATTAAACTAAGACCTCCGGAAAAACCTGCATATAATGGAAATCCATCTCTGAGTAATTGGGTGTACCTGCCGTCAAGGCCTTGAATTCTTATGCTGGAATTGTAAGAGGTCGCTGAAGTTTGCTGCGTTTGAATACCGGTACTTTCATTCAGCAACATTCTTATATCACCTGGCTTCATATTTCCTTTTTCTGTCAGTTCTTCACCCGAAATAATTTCCACTCTTGTAGGAATATCATTTATGGAGCGGCTGGAACGGGTGGATGTTACAATAACTTCTTCTTCGTGTTCGTGATCATCTTTCAGCCACACTTCGTAGGGTAAATCTGTAGGCATGGGAACAATAATCACTATATCCTGTTCCTGCATTCCTGCATAAGAAATTTTGATAGTGTATTGGCCTGGAGCAATATCTGTAAAATTAGCCATGCCTGCACTGTCGGCTATCATGGTTTTATTGAGTGACAGGATAGTTACTGTTGCACCCTCAAGAGCCGTTTTTTCTTCAGTGTTTTTGACAGATAGCTTCAATACATGTTGTGCATTCATATTAAAGGCAAACAATAATATGACGCATAAAGTAATTAGAATTTTGCTTTTTCCCCCCTTCATGATAACTCTCATCTGATAATTATTCAATTTGCGGTTTAATTTTTTGGTGAAGATAAATGAAATGAAATCTGCATGAACCAGTATGTGTTATTTTTACAATGCTGAAAATTTTGGATTAATTCACTCATCGATAATGAGGTTTCAATGATTACAGAAGCATACTTTTATCAATTATTATTTTTGCTGTTTCTTTCAGGATTATAATTAATAGCCATGAACATTATTTTTTTTAGCACCAAAACATATGATAAGCAATTTTTTACGGCTACAAATGACCGTTATCATTTTAAAATTAAATACCTGGAAGTCCCGCTGAACATGAGTACAGCGATATTAGCCAAAGGGTATGATGCAGTATGTGTATTTGTAAATGATATAGTGAACAAAGAAGTACTGGAAGAATTGTCACACCATGCAGTGAAGCTGATTGCACTGCGATGTGCGGGATTCAATAATGTGGATTTAAAAACGGCTTATGCTTTGGGTATGAAGGTGGTCCGGGTGCCTGCCTATTCTCCTTATTCGGTGGCCGAACATACATTAGCGCTGATACTTGCCCTGAACAGGAAAACACACCGGGCATATAACCGGGTTAAAGAAGGAAATTTTTCACTGATCGGACTCATGGGATTCGATCTGCATGGAAAAACGGCCGGACTGATCGGGTTAGGTAAAATCGGGATGGTAACGGCAAAAATTTTAAAAGGTTTTGGATGCAGGGTTCTTGGTTATGATGTTCACCATCCGAAAGAAGCGGATGAACTGGGTGTGGAATTTACCAGTCTTGAAAATATTTATTCATCATCCGATATCATTTCACTTCATTGTCCACTAACACCTGAAACACACCATATCATTAATGCGGATTCAATAGTCAAAATGAAAAAAGGAGTTATGCTGATTAATACCAGCCGCGGTGCACTCATAGATGCTAAGGCAGTCATTGCAGCTTTAAAAAAGGAACAGATCAGCAACCTTGGATTAGATGTTTATGAAGAAGAAGCGGATCTTTTCTTCGAGGATCTATCCGATAAAGTAATCCAGGATGATATTTTTATGCGTTTGCTTTCTTTCAACAATGTATTGGTAACCGGGCACCAGGCATTTTTTACAAGTAATGCCATGCAGAATATTGCGGACATAACATTGCAGAATATAGAAGATTTTAAAAACAATCAACCACTGGTTAACGAAGTGAAGTGAGTTTTTTGGTTGATAAGTTGATTTGTTGATTGGTTGATAGGTTAGCTGGTTGATGAGTTGAATGGTTGATGAGTAGAATTTTTGCAAGTTGAGCTGTTGTCTGCATTTACTCAATTTCAAATCCTAAATTCCCAATTTAAACTAGGCCATATCATCCATGGTTGTACATGACCAGGCCAGGTCCTTAAATATTTTTACACCTGTGATTGTCGGGGGTATTTTATTTGGGTTATTAGGCCTGTTCTTTCTTTATCTCACCAAAGGCTGATACATTAAATATTTCCTGGAGATGTAATCTTTGGCTGCATGTAGTCAGGATTTTTTTATTGCATTTTTTAAAATCCAGCGTTTGTTGTCAGCATCATAAATAATTTCAAGGTTAAATAATCATGATTTAATCAGTTAATTCCATGGTTCGTGTGATTAATAGTATGAGGTTCTGATTAATTTTTTAATCTTTGGGTTCAATTTTCTCATGTGATATAATCACATAACCAGGTCCCGTTTCTACCTATCGTGTGGACACATTTCTTCGTATTTCCCATCCTTCCATAGCTGCTTTGAAATACTTTAGTCCAATCCAAAGAGTTGTAATTCCTGGATGCCTCCTGCTTTCGTATCCTTTCCAGCCACCCAGCCTTGCTATGGCCCATACATAGCGTTTTAGGTCTTTACTTTTATAAGGATTTTTTTGTTTTTCAGGTTTTCCTTCCAGCTTTATTATCTGATGTTCTAAAAAATCCTGTTCCTCGTTTGAGAAGCATGTATCTGCACTGATAATTGTTTCCGGCTCTGCGTAAGCCAGTCTCATCAGAAAGAGTTTAATGATCACTTCCATTATCATTAAACACATTTTTCTTACTGATGAAGCATATTCAAGCTCCGAGGCTTCTATGTTGTAACCCTCTTTTTTTAATATTTTAAAGACCTCTTCAACCGTCCAGCGCCAACTATACCATTCGATACATGCCCTTGCCATTTGAACATTTTCAATGGGTATTGTTGTTAATAATCGCCAACAGATTTTATCACTCCCTTCATAACCCACTTCTTTGGCTTCTATTAGGTTAAGCTTGATAGATGATACTGCATCTTTACTGGCTGCATCTGTTTTTTTTATTTCTATTTCTTTATACCTGATCTCTATCTGTGCAATCCTTTTCTTTCTGCTTTTTTTAGTATGACTTAGAAACCCACCGCCTTTGGCGGTGGTAATGTCCTCGGGGCTATGCCGAATGATTAAATTTGGGACATGAGCAAATATAAGAAACAGTCCCACGTAGTTTATAAATGTGATTATCATATTGTATGGGCTCCTAAGTATCGTTTTCGGATATTGACAGGTGAGGTGGGTGTTTTGATGGATCGGGACATTCGGATGTACAGTGAGTGGTTGGGTTGTGAGATAGTGGAATTGAATGTTCAGGTGGACCACGTTCACGTTGTGGTAAGTATTCCTCCGAAAGTATCGGTATCAACTTATATGGGAACGATAAAAGGTAAAACGGCGATTAAGATATTCAAGAGTTATCCGATGTTGAAGAAGCGACCATATTGGGGTAATCATTTTTGGGCAAGAGGATACTTTGTGAATACAGTTGGTATAAATGAGGATATGATAAGAAGGTATGTAAAATACCAGGAAGGGGAAGAACGAAAAGATGAGAGTAACCAAAAGGGATTCGATTTCGACCTTGGAACTTAGCCTATGGCTTCAACTGTAAATCCACCTGCTTTGCAGGTGGTAGTTTAAAAATATTTTTATTTAATGTCATAATCTTTTTTAAATGACATAAATGTTTGCCTGTATACCGGTTGATCGGGTTGCAGCGTAGCCGCTTTCTGGTAATAATTATAAGCATCTGCCAGGTAATGTGCTTCTTCTAACTGGAAACCAAGCCTGAAAGCTGTTTCAGCTTCAGATTCGTAAGCTAGAGTGATATTTCTTAACCGGTCAATCAATTGATCACGTTCCTTGGTAGTAACAATTTTGAGAACTTTTCGTTCTTCATTTTGCTGGCCTTTGACGGCGGCGGACCAGAAATAATACCCGGGTTTTAATAAATGTTGTAATGTATTGATCGCAACCTGCATTTCGGATGTTGAATCGCTGAACAAAACATTTCCTTTCGTATTATTATCATACATATAAAAATCAAAGCGATCCGCTTCTGCATATGATTTCCAGGCGAGCGGAAAATATCCATCTGAATAAATGATGGTATCAAGCCGCGGATCTATCCAAATATTATTAACAGAGCGACTTACTGCACCAATCGTATTCATATAGAGTTTTCGGTTTGTTCCTGGCGAAGTTTGTTTTTGAGACATCTGCGCCCATACATAACGTAAATAATTACCGGTAAAAGAACCGTAATTTTTTTTGCAGGAATCAGTATATGCTGTCAGATTGTATTTTCCTTTTTTGTCAATGGAAAATAAATTGATCTGGTCACATATTAAAGTGACAATAGAATTAGCGCCAATTTCTAATGATGCATTAGGAGAAAGTAAATGACCGACTTTAGCTTTGGTTTCATTGCCATTTTCTTTGATAATTACCTGGCCTTTCATTGAATAAATCAAAAATTGATTTGACTGACCGGCAGCTAGCAGCTGAATAAACAAAAAGATAAGGAGTAAGTTAAGTTTCATGATTGTGTGAATTTGTATGAAAAATTGTTTGATAATTAAATTTTTTATGCAGCCAAAGAGCCAGAGCTTCATAAAAATACAGAACATCAATAGCAAGAATGATAGCCACTACGGTTATGGACATATCCAACTTAACATTGAATCGGTTGAATAAAAATAAACCAAGATATACAAAAAATATAGCCGAAATAAGCTGCGCTATTTTAGCCACCAGGTGAAACCATATATGCTCGTCTATATAATATCGTATAAACAAACTAATATGCAACCAGGTAAGTATGATTGCCAGGCTCCAGGTAATCCATGATGGAATTTTTTTTATATAACTGCCATCCAAAATCATTGAAATGATATTGGCATGAATCATTACCCCATTCATATCCGGGAAAGTTTTACCTGCAAATTTTTCATTCATAGGAGTCAGGTACTTGTCTTCAATATCAAATGGTGAAGTGCTTACATATCCCAGTAAAACAATTTTGTTTTTAAATATATTATCAACAACCAATCCTTCAAGCAATTGAGCTCCATCTATCAAAGCATATTTATGTTGATGGCGGGTATAATTTATAGTTTCAATAGTTTTTTTCCTATCCAATAATTTTTGATATGCATGGGGATCAGCCTTTTGAGTAATTGCAGAAGCAAAGCTCAGGTGAACATGATTATTTTCCTTTTCTATAGGCGAGAAATAACGGATTGTTCCTTTTTGGGTACCCACAAAATTGACAAAGCCGAGTTTAATGCTGGTATCTTTAAAAACGCTTTCTTTTAAAATTTGGTCATTACTCCAATCAATTTTAGAAGCCAAAACCAAGTTAGGTGTTGCTTTAAGTTGCTCAAATAAAAAGGCATCTGATAAGGAATCTTTATCATTATCAAACATCACATCCAGGCCTATGACTTTGGGACTATCAGCACTTACCACTTCAAGAATTCTGCTCAATGTTAATCTATCCGAATAACCAATATTGACTATAGCAATACGATCATCTACAGGAGTTTCCTGGTTTTTTTTTAGTTCGGAATACGCCATGTCATTAAAATCGAAATCTTCAAGGGCCACCCTGAAAGGGTTTAATACGCTCAGATTTAATGGTAAAAGCGCAAGCATCCCCATGCTTATAAAAACAGCGAAAGTTGCGAAAAAAGTGTCCCTTCTAAACAGGTATTTCATTAAATGTTAATTGTTGGGATCGAAAATTACTGATAATATTTAATTTATTAGTAACTTGTTTGGTCATAATCCATCTTGTTTTGGCTTGGATCCAAATTCACTTTAATGAGAAAGATTTGTTTTCTTTTATTTTCCGGGCTTTTTATTTGTTTATTTTCATCGTTTGCGCAACAGGCTAATGTTAACCAAAACGAACCGTTTAATAATGATAAAAGAACCTTCGCATTGATTATTGGAATTTCGGATTATCAATATATCAGGCCTCTTTCTTATGCGGATAATGATGCGGAATTGTTCCGGGATTTTTTAAAATCTCCCGGCGGTGGTAAGCTGGCCGATGAAAATATTTACTGTTTATTAAATGAAGAAGCCAAGGCGGCTAATTTTTGGGTAAAGGGAATGAGCTGGCTTAAAGCAAAAGAATTGTCAGATGGAGACAAACTGTATATTTTTTTAGCCGGTCACGGGGATGCTATTAACCAGGATGAATATTTTTTTCTCACTTATGATTGTAATCCTGCAGGTGATAAGAATAATTATATAGTTACAGGTAGTGTTCAATTGTATAATTTAAAAAGCAGGATCGCAGAATTAACCCGGAAAGGTGTAGAAGTGATTTTAATTATGGATGCCTGCAGAACCAATGAATTGCCGGGTGGAGCAGAAGGGCAGCAAACATTGTCGGCGGCCATTTCAGAAAAAAAATCAGGTGAAATATTAATGCTTGCGACAGGTGCAGGACAGGAATCGCTGGAAGATCAGTCTATTGGAACAGGACATGGACTATTCACTTATTATCTGGTTGATGGCCTGGCTGGTATGGCAGATAACCCTGAAGATCCTGATAAAACGATCACGCTTGAAGAAATAAAAAATTATGTGAGTCAAAGAGTTCCGGTGCTGGCGCAGGAAAAATTTAAAAGAATTCAGGAACCTTTTTTCTGTTGTGAAGAAAAAATACAGCAACCCTTAGTTGTTGTAGACAGTATGTTTTTACATCAGTGGGAAACTGCCAAATCTTTACATAATGCTGATGGGAGTGGCATTTCAAGAAGTGTGGCTACACGTGCTGGAAATGACTTCATTTGGGGCGATACTATTTTACCGGTATACTATAAACAGTTTAGCGACGCTCTCGATCAATATAATTTAACAGGGTTTGATAATTCTGCGGAATATTATTTGGACCAGATGATGGCATTACAACCGGAACATGAAATTACGCAGCGGGCAAGAGCATCCCTGGTAGCAGAATATATAAATACTGCACAAAGCAGGATTAACCTTTATCTGCAGGGAAAAGATTTTATTGCTATCAATCGTATTCGTTCCCAGTTTGATGAAAATGAAACTTCTGATGAAGTTTATAACAGTTTGGAAAGAATTGAAAAGGTGGCAAAGAAAGAATTTTCTGAGATTGCCACTCAATTGGAAAAGGCCATTAGCTTGCTGAATGATGATGAACAGATCTTTGCCAATTCTCTGAATGCGAAATTGAATTTCTTTAAGGCAATGGGTTTTTTTGAAAAGAAGAAATCTGCTGAAAGCCTGCAGGAAGCTTTAAACGTGGCTTATACTTCCTATAATGAAGATACTACTGCAGCATATATATTAAATACGATTTCTTCACTGTACTTACAATATAACAAACCAGACAGTGCAGTTTATTATGCCAAAAAAGCTATTCTGTTTGCTGAAAAATGGCGTTATCCATATACTAATATTGCTTACAGCTATCGCAAGCTGAATAACCGTGATTCTGCAATGATTTATTATAAAAAGGCCATAGAAATTGATCCAAAAAATGCAGATGGTTATGTAGATCTTGGGAAATATTATTATACTTTAGGTTCAAAAGACAGGGCTATTGAATACTATACAAAAGCGCTGGAACTAGATGCTTTAAATGTATTTGCACATAATAATTTGGGATGGATTTATAAAGATTTAAATCAATTGGATAAGGCGATCGGTCATTTCAAAAAGAGCATTGAAATTGATCCTATATTTTTTAACTCATACAATGGACTGGCCAAAACCTACATCATTCAGAAGAAATATGATTCTGCAAGGGTTTATTATGATAAGGCGCTTATAAATTATCCGGATAAATTAATGGGTAATAATTATATAGCTGATTACTTTACGGAAATGCAGCAGTATGATTCTGCCCAGGTATATTATGCTAAGGCTTTGCGTTATGATCCACAGGATTTTCTCACATTTATGAACCTGGCTAAGTTTTATAAAAACAAGCAACAGTTAGATTCAGCGCGGATATTCTTAAATACAGCATTGCAATTAAATCCGTCCAATGTAGTTGTATATAATCAATTAGGACTTGTGTTTAAAGAGATGAAACAATTTGATTCGGCTACCTATTACATGAGTATTGCGGCTGATCTGAATCCAACCTACACACCAGTATTTAACAACCTGGGACTGTCTTACCTGGAGACCAGGCAGTTTGATTCAGCCCGGGTTTATTTTCATAAAGCGTTGGTTCAACAACCTGATAATGCATCATTGCATAATAACCTGGGGCTGGTTTTTAATGAAGAGCAGAAGAATGATTCAGCTAAAATTTATTTTAATCAATCCATGAGGCTTGATCCGCAAAATGCATCTGCCTATATTAATATGGGAACCTTATACCGCAAGTTGCGGGATTTTGATTCGGCTAAACATTTTTTCAGATCATACCTGGAAAGGCAACCCGAACATGCGGTTGCCCTGAATAACCTAATAACCATTTTTAAAATTTCACGGCAATACGATTCCGTAAGATTTTTATATCATTCATTACTGGCGAGGGACACCAATAATATTCAAATGTTGAATAATTTCGGATTATTCTTTTATGAAGTTCAAACCCTCGATTCTTCCATACATTATTTTAAGAAGACGGTGTCTTTAGATTCAAATTATGCGATCGGTTGGAACAACCTGGGAACGGCTTATAATGAAAATTATAATTATCCTGAAGCGATTAAACATTTCCAAAAAGCAATTGCTATCGACAGTAGATATATAAATGCGTATTTTAACCTGGGCGTTTCTTACATGAATAATGAGCAGTACGATGAATCTATCCTGGAATTAAAACATGCTATCAGTCATTTACCTGATGCGCCTGAAACCTATTTTTACCTGGCTTGTGCCTATTCTTTGGCTAAACAGGATTCCCTGGGATTGGAAGCCATTGAAAACGCTCTGATACGGGGGTATAAATATCAAAATAACCTGACCATGGATCCTGACCTGGAAAGATTAAGAAATTTGCGTGAATTTCAGGACATGATGAAAAAATATTTCCCTGCAAAAAAAGATTAACGCCACTTAAATGGTTATGCAATTAAACTATTGCGGATCACATTTTCAATATAGCATGTAAATACCTGTAATCATCATTGATCATTACAGATTATTGTTGTTCCATTAAATTACGTTTATTTAGTAATTGCAGAAAGGTGGTTGATAAATTCATTGACCTGTGAAGGATCCTGTTCTCTTTTTTTCCTATAAGTTGCAATGAGGGTCAGATTATTAATGGTAGTATTCAGCATCCAGTTTTCATACGGGGTTGTCATAATTTTATTTAAAACTGAACTGGCTTTTGCGGCATTATTTTCAATAATAGCAATTTCCATTAAAGATGCATAATCCCAATAATCAGGCTTCATTCGCTCCATTTTTCGCTCTACAGAAAATTCAATTACCGGGGCCAGTCTTTTTATTTTTTCCGTTTCACCTTTTAATTCTAAAAGGGTTAGTGCATTAACCCCGGGATATGCATCGCGCCAATCAGCGTATACTCCCTTCATGTAAATTTCCAAAGCTTTATCGAGAAATGCATTCGCTACCATTTCCTTTTTATTTTCAAGGGCTTCATGGAACATATCCTTGTACACTCTGCCAAGAATACCATAGGTCTCACTCCCGGCACTTTGGGAATTAATTAATTGTTCCAGAATTTCTATAGCTTCCGCACGGTACTCTTTGGTTGCAAGCCTGTTCAGGGCAAAAGCCCACTGTTCCCTAACCATAATGGTTTGTTGTACATGCAGCGGTAAAAGTTTTATAAACCCAATCATATTTTCATATTCTTCAAGAGAACGAAAGGTGAGCATTATATCGATCAAAACTCCCGCCTCCAGGTTTTCTATGGGTTTATTGGATTCTATCAGGGAATATAATTGTGGAAGTTTATCACTGTTACTTTTTTCACCTGATCTTATCAGCAGCAATTGTTTTTTTAAAGTGTCATCATAAACAACCTTATCCCTGAAAATATCCGTTTTTTCATGTGCTACACTATTCTGAAAATGTATTCCATCAACCAATTGGTACAGTGGACTATCTGTCTTCTTATCTTTTTTTGCAGCAATTAATTTCTCTTTTAGTGCTGATATATCTCCTTCAATATTGGTTAATTTTTTTTCACTGTTGTAAGCATATGGCATCCCTCGTAAAAAATTTACATCGAATGGAAGAACAGATCCTGAAGCAAATAAACTAATGGTTGTATAAGGTTTCACTGAATGTCTCACTCCCAATTCATAAAAGACATTTGCATTAGCTGAGGTCAGGTCAGCAATCGCATAATCAGAAAGGATCAATCTTTCATACATGGGTTTATGAATTATGCCACTAGCATTTTCTTCATCAGCACGTACCGCTTGCATATCTGCCGCTTCAACAGCAGGCTGGATCAGGGATTTGTAAATTTCATCAAAGTCAAAAACATTTCCACTTGCATCCTTTTTTATTCCAAATGGCATAATAATAAAGCAGGACGGTTTAATCCGGTGATCACTCATGTTAAACTGAAATTTTTTGGGAAATGGTCATCATGAACTTCTTTTTCTGCTGTGGCTAATCCAATATCAAATAAAATGAAACGATTTTCGGCATTGCTCATTTCAATAATATCATCTGCATCTTTTTTAGTGAACTTCCTCCCATTTAAATTCAGATCATTCAATGTTGCCGGTTCAATCAAAAAATTATAACGTAAATAGGAGAGCAGGCCATTTTGATTAACGGCATCGGTAATCAGATCCTCCTGCATATCGCCGATTTCAGCATCTATGATACAGGCAGTAGGTGATTTGGAAAGCCATTGTAATATAGCCTGGTTCTGCCAGCTTGCATCCTGCATCAGCATATCCGGAATTTCCTGTGCCCAGTTCAGCAAATTGTTATCGGTTACTTCGCTATGCAATTGTACTGGTTTACTCATGCCGGTACCTACAGAAACCAATAAGATATTTTCAGCGCCCATTTTCCAATGAAACGGAAAGCCTTTCAGGTTGGCCACCATTAATAATTGCAATGCCGGATTATTAGCCATACTAACGCCACCATCTACAAAAGCCGCAGTTGGAACACCTCCACCTACATCAATTACCTGTGGTAAAAAATAAGTTGGGGCTGCTGCACTGGCTCTCACCGCTTTCCACAAAAGAATATTTTTATTTTTCCCAAGTTCACTGTCAAAAAACTTACCGGAAGGGTGGTTAATTATGGGCCATGTACTGTTGGTATCGGCTCTTTTGGCAACTATGCAGAGTCCTGTTTTTATTTCGTCACTGCCTAATGTTATATCACCGAAAACTTTTTTTAATTCGTCATCCAGTGGTTGACCGTTATATCTTGCTTTTAAAAAATCGTCGATCTGGAATACATTGTACCATTTGTATTTTTTACCGAAAATCTTTCCACCTAACTCAAAATATTTCTCTTTTATTTCATTAACCTCCATACCAATTGCCAGCGAAGCTGCAATAATGGAACCGGTACTGGTTCCGCCGATAAGGTCAAAATAATCGCACAATCTTAAATTTGGATTGTTGTGTTGTTTGCGGAGTATAGCTTCAATTTTTTGAAGATATCCCAGGGTTAAAGCTCCCCTGATACCTCCTCCATCTAATGATAAAATACGTTTTGATCCGGGTGACTGAAGTTTTTGAAGTAGCGACATACTTATGTAGTTTATATACCATTTAAAAATAATCCAGGCTTCCTCGATATTTTAAATGGCACGATGAATAATAAACCACTAATCAGTATCAATAAAAAATATTGGGTATCAATGGTCAGGCTGTTTCTGACTGAGGGTTTTTCATAATATCCATTTTCCATGTTCTGTTTTCATTGGATAATAAGTTCTCAAAATTCTGAACAAACAATTTGAAAGCATCTTCAACATTATATGGAGATGCCCCTGATTGAAATAAAAACTTTTCTCTTTTCATCAACTCAATAGCCGTGCGATAATTGATCCATTTCTCATGAAAATGATTAAGCTGTTGCAAACCATTACAAATTACGATAATAACACCCATCAAAGCGGTTAGTAAAGGGAAAAAAGAAAACATCTGGTAAAAGCCAGCCAGGAAAGGTATTGCTGCCGCACATACCAATTCTATCAATTTCAATATTTTATACCATTGTTGGTTACGTGCACTTTTTTGTTCCATCCATTGCATTTGTTCTTGCACCCGCGTATCAAGGTATTCGCTTGCAGTCATGATAGGTATTAAAACTAAATTACTGACAATTATTCCGCTCAAAATTTACATTTTATCTTTCATTTTACCATACAAAATAAGAATGTGATTTTTATTTCGCCATAATCTTTCAGCATTAAACACATCCATAATTTTCTAATTCGGGAATTATTTCCGTGAAGCTTTATTCACACATGTGTTAAAAAAAAATTAATTTAAGCCGGATTAGTATGCAGCATTTCATTATTTTTCCTGTCTATATTTTGGCTTCTTGCTCTTCTTATTCATTTATTATTCATCAAAAAGTGTTTATGAGAAAATTAAAACTACTTCTTACAACAGTATTATTCTTATGTTGTCAACTGCTTTGGTCACAGACAAGATCTGTTACCGGCAAAGTTTCTGATCCAAATGGATCACCTCTTTCAGGTGCATCTGTTATAGTTAAAGGATCTAATACAGGTACTGTTACAGATGCTCAAGGCAATTTTACAATAAATGCATCTACATCATCAACGGCACTTATTATTTCTTCTCTGGGCTATAATACAATAGAAATACCTATTTCAGATTCCTTTATGGAAATTCCTCTGGCTTCTGCAGAAACCAGCAGCCTGGACGAAGTTATCCTGGTGGGTTATGGAACTAAAATAAAAAGGGACCTGACAGGTAATATTGCTCAAATTAAAGGTTCTGAGGTAGCCAATACGCCCGTACCTAATTTAGCCCAGGCTATTCAGGGAAGAGCAGCTGGTGTATTTGTAGAAGCAAATAATGGTAAAGTAGGTGAAGGGGTTAAAGTCAGGATCAGAGGGGCTGGTTCCATCAGCGCATCCAATGATCCCTTATATGTTGTAGATGGAATTCCAATAAATACCGGTGGTTTATCCGGAAACGCATTAGCTGATATTAATTTTAATGATATTGAATCGTTTGATATTTTAAAAGATGCCTCAGCCGCAGCTATCTATGGTTCAAGGGCTGCCGGGGGTGTAGTGCTGATCACTACTAAAAAAGGAAAAGCAGGACGTACTAACCTGGCAGTCAATATGCAGTATGGAACTAATAAACCTACCGGCTACAGGGGATTTTTAGATGCCGAGCAATATGTAGACCTTTTGAGAGAGGCAGCCATTAACAGTGATATCATTGAAGGGGTAGATCCATTGGATCCTGCTCAGTATCCTGGATCATGGCTTCAGTTTGCAGAAAGACGCCTGGACAGGTATTCCGGCCATTCAGATTGGAGAACGCTGGAAACAAATACCAATTGGGAAAAATTGGCATTTAATGATGATGCAAGAACGAAAACAGTTGATGTTACTGCATCCGGAGGAAGTGATAAAACGCGTTTCTTCATTAGCGGAGGTCTTACCGACCAGGAAGGCATTTTGATATTGAATGATTTTCAGCGAATTTCTAGTCGCTTTAACCTGGAACATGATGCGAGCGAAAGAATAAAGATAGGTTTTAATCTGGCTCTTGCACGGACAGTTGGAAACAGGAATAATCTGGACAATGCTTTTCAAACTCCCATTCAATTAGTTGCATTGGCTCCTATAACACCTCCCCGTGATTTAAATGGTGTTTTATATGACAGGCCGGTTACCACTTATTATAATGGTTTAATTGAACTGGAAAATTCTGTTTTCAAATCAACCACCATACGAAATATTGGAAATGTATTTCTTAATTATAAAATAATTAATAACCTGTTTTTCAAAACAGAGTTAGGTATTGATATACAGACACAGAATGATGAACTATTCAGGGGATCGAGAACGCTTACGGGTTTGTCAACCAATGGTTATGGAGAATCCAGCTGGCTGCGGAATATAACAGTTAATACGAATAACTATTTCAATTATTCAACTGTAATTAAGGAAAAACATGATTTGGATGCGACGGTCGGGATGGCTTATCAAAAGTTTGATACAGATTTTACCAATGTTTTCGGCGAGGATTTTCCGGTTGATGCACTGCAAAAATTAGCAAGTGCGGGAAGAATTACCGGAGGCTCATCTACTTTAACGGAGTCTGCAATCGTATCCTATTTCGCAAGGGCAAACTATAAGTTTGATGACAAATACCTGCTTTCTCTTAGCGGAAGAATAGACGGATCATCAAGATTTGGAAAGGAAAACAAATATGGATTTTTCCCCGCTATTTCCGCCGGTTGGATTATAAGTGAAGAAAATTTTCTGAACAATTCTACCTGGCTTAGTTTTTTAAAACTCAGAGGTAGCTATGGTATAACGGGAAATGATAATGGATTTGGTAATTTTTCTCAACTGGGGTTATACGGCGCTTCTAAATACAATAACCAATCCGGTCTTGTACCAACCCAGTTAGCTAACCCGGAATTAAAATGGGAAAAATCACAACAAGTTGATATTGGTATTGATTTCGGATTGTTCAATGACCGTCTTAGCGGGGAAATTGATTATTACGTAAGAACTACTGATGATCTTATTTACAATGTTCCCGTGCCAGGTACTTCCGGCTTTGGAACTCAATTGGTGAATATCGGATCAATGGAAAACAAAGGATTCGAGTTTGTACTTAATGGAGGCATATTAAGAGGAAGAGACTTTACCTGGAATTCCAGTCTGAATGTTTCTAACAATAAAAACAAGATCACTAAATTAGATGGAGACCAGACTTCAATACCCGGTAACGATGGCCGTTTCCTGAATTCACTGATTGTTGGTGAACCCATTGGAATTTTTTTCGGACCAAAATTTGCGGGTGCCGATCCTTCCAATGGAGATGCATTGTATTTTGAACAAGATGATAAGACCACAACAAATGACTATAATGATGCAGGAAACTTTATTGTAGGTGATCCTAATCCTGATTGGATTGCTGGTTTCAATAATACATTTTCTTATAAAGGAATTGAATTAAATGTATTGTTCCAGGGTGTTTTTGGCAACCAGATTATGAATGGTGCCGGTGGATTTATGTCTGCCAGCTTTGACTGGTTTGATAACCAGACAATTGACCAGCTTCGCCGCTGGCAACAACCCGGTGATATAACAGATGTACCGCAATTACGCCTGGGTTATGGTAATGGTATTAATGCATCAAGCAGGTATGTGGAGGATGGCAGTTATGTTCGATTGAAGAATGTAACCTTAGCTTATAATATTCCACCAACACTTCTTAACAAAATCAGGCTTCGCACTGCCAAGGTATATATAACTGGTATCAACCTGGCCACATTCACTGATTATACTGGATGGGATCCGGAAGTTAACACAGATTACAGGGCAGGTAATCGCAATCAGGGATCTGATTTTTATGCCGCGCCCCAAATAAAGACGCTGACATTTGGCCTAAACCTTGGCTTTTAATCAAATAAAATAAAAAGCATGAAACTTAATATATTCCTAATTATAATTTTTTCGGTAATTATTGCTTCCTGCGATAAAAAACTGGACCTTCTTCCGAGACAAAGCGTTGCAGAAGAAGTGGCATTAAATTCAGATGCAAATATCAAAAAAGTTCTTAATGGCGCCTATGATGCAGTAAGCGTGGGTTCCGTTTATGGTGGCAATATTCTGCTTTATTCAGAATTACTGGCGGCAAATGATGAAATCAGGTGGGAAGGTACCTTCAATCAGCCGCGTGAAATATGGCTGAAATCAATGATCACTACCAATAGTTTTGTCAGAGATACCTGGTTGGCTGCATATGATGTAATTAATATTGCCAATAATATTATCAGTGCTGTTGATATTGTAAATGCAGCAGATCAAAACCGGGTAAAAGGCGAGGCCTTATTCTTGCGGGGATCAATGTATTTTGAATTAGTTAAACTATATGCTAAACCATACAGTGCAGGAAACGTTAGTTCAAATGATGGAATTCCTTTGGTTTTAACGCCTACAAGAGGCATTGATGAATCATCTTATGTTCCCCGTAGTTCAGTGGAACAAACATATGCTCAGATACTCTCCGATCTTACAGAAGCAGAAAATCTTTTACCAAACACCAATACTGTTTATGCTGATAAAGCAGTAGCCGCTGGCATACTGTCAAGAGTTTATCTGCAAATGGAAAGATTTGCGGAGGCAAGGGATGCTGCTGACAGGGCAATTACCATTGCAACAGCTGCAGGCAAAAGTCTGACTGCTACCTATGCCGCAGCATTTAACAATGCAAGTAATTCTTCAGAAGATCTTTTTGCTATGCAGGTTTCTGCGCAGGATGGAGCTAATAATATGCATTTATACTGGTCCATTCCAACTTTTGGTGGTCGCGATGGTGATGTATCCATTGGCGCAAGTCATACTGCTCTTTATAGTGCAGGCGATGAGCGGCTGGCTATGTTTTATACAGGTTCCGGGGCAACCCGTAGTGGAAAATGGAAATTGCAGTATAGTAAATTACCCATTCTTCGTTTAGCTGAATTGTACCTTACCAGGGCCGAAGCTAATTTCCGGGAAGGCACTTCAGTTGGTGCTACTCCTTTGCAGGATGTAAATCGGATCAGGCAAAGGGCAGGCGTTGCTCCACTAGGTGCCGTAACACTTGCGGATATATTATTAGAAAGGAAACTTGAACTGGCTCATGAAGGCCAGGCGGTGCACGATTTGAAAAGACTAAGATTAAGCGCAGATGGTTTTGCCTTTGATGCTAATGAAATGGTATTACCTATTCCCCAGAGGGAAATTGATGCTTCCCGAAATACCATAACACAAAATGATGGATATTAATTAATAGTGATTGCAAAAAGAAAAGGTGAAAAGTAAATAAACCGGCATTGATGTTGAACCCGGTGTAGCTTTTCACCTTTTCTTTATATTACACCATAAAAAAAAATACATGTTAAAAAATTCATTGCTTTTATCTTTTTTCTCTTTATTTTTTTTATTGGCGAAATCCCAGCTTAAATCACCCGAAGAATATTTAGGTTATAAGATCGGCACCCGGTATACTCCTCATTGGAAGTTGGTAAGTTATTTTCACCATGTTGCAGAGTCTGTTCCTTCTATGGTTAAAATGCAGCAGTATGGTGAAACCAATGAACACCGTCCATTATATCTCGCATTTATCTCTGCAGCTGAGAATATCAGTAACATGGAAAACATCCGACAGAATAATATGCGCCTGGCCAATTTGTCAATGGATAAAGCAGCACCCACTGAATCTGCGCCTGCTATTGTCTGGCTCAGTTATAATGTGCATGGTAATGAAACTTCCTCTTCAGAAGCTGCCTTACTCACCTTATACGAATTGGTTGATCCAAAAAACACGCAAACAAAAGAATGGATGAAAAATACATTGATCATTATGGATCCATGTGTAAATCCTGATGGAAGAGATCGGTATGTTAATTGGTTTAATTCAGTAGTAGGTATTCAATATAATCCGCGTATTGACGCTCGTGAACACCGGGAACCCTGGCCTGGTGGCAGAACTAACCATTATAACTTTGATCTTAATCGCGACTGGGCATGGCAAACGCAGATTGAAAGCCAGCAACGGATGAAACAATATAATCAATGGATGCCGCAGGTGCATGTTGATTTTCATGAACAAGGCATCAATAACCCTTATTATTTTGCTCCGGCTGCAGAACCCTATCACGAAGTGATCACCAAATGGCAAAGAGATTTCCAGGTAACCATCGGAAAAAATCATGCAAAATATTTTGATAAAGAAGGCTGGTTGTATTTTACCCGCGAAAGATTTGATTTGTTTTATCCATCTTACGGCGATACTTACCCAGTTTATAATGGTGCCATTGGTATGACCTATGAACAAGCGGGTGGTGGAGCGGCTGGTTTAGGCGTACTCACGGCGGAAGAAGATACACTTACCTTGTATGACAGGGCCATCCATCATTTTACAACATCCATCAGTACCATTGAGATTTCTTCAAAAAATGCAACTTCACTGGTAAAGGAATTCAGGAAATATTTTAATGATGCAGTCGGTGGTTCTATCGGAGAATACAAATCATATATTATTAAAAACAAACCGGAAGATGCTGAAAGAATACAATCTCTTATTTCTTTGTTAGATAAGAACGGCATCAGGTATGGCAGTGGAAAGGGTAGTGGTAAAGGGTTTGATTATCACGCAGGGAAAGAGGCAAATTTTTCTTTAGCGGATGGTGATCTTGTAATACCTGCAGCACAACCCAGGGCGGCAATGGTAAAAGTTTTATTTGAGCCGGATCCGAAATTAGCTGATTCAGCAACTTATGATATTACTGCATGGGCGCTGCCTTATGCATATGGATTAACAGCGTATGCCAGTAAACTAAATTTAAGTGGTGGTGGCGGTGCGGCAATACCTGCTTTTATTCCAAATACCAATGCGGATGCATATGGTTACGTAATTCGCTGGCAGGGTGTTTCATCCGCAAAAACTGTTGGACAATTATTGAATAAAGGCATAAAACTTCGTTTTGCTGAAATGCCTTTTGAAGTAAATGGTCAGTCATTTCCACGTGGTTCTGTAATTATATTAAAAAGTGGGAACGAACAATTTGGAAATACCCTATGGCAGCACGTGAGTAAGATCGCCAATGAAAATATGATCACCATGAATGCGGTTCAAACCGGTATGGTTGATAAAGGTTACGACTTTGGAAGTTCACGTGTACGGTCTATGAAGGCGGTTAAGGTTGCGATGCTAACCGGAGAAGGTGTTTTTTCAAATGCTGCCGGTGAAGTCTGGCATTTTTTTGAAAAAGAATTGCAATATCCAATCACATTGATCAATGCGGTTGATGTTAGCAGGGCTGACTGGAATAATATTGATGTACTGATCATGCCCGCAGGCAACTATCGTTTTTTAAGTGATAAAGCAGTCGCTGATCGTTTTCATCAATGGATTAATGGTGGTGGTCGTGTAGTGGCAATGGAAAATGCGGTAGCGCAATTAGCCAAACAGGATTGGAGCTCTATAGAAGAGAAAAAACAAGTGGATACATCTAAGGAAAAGGATACCAATAAAGATCCTTATGAATCATTGAAATCTTATGAAGACAGGGAAAAAGATGCGATCCCGGCAACTACACCCGGTGCAATTTTAAGAGTGGATGTAGATAATTCTCACCCTTTGATGTATGGTTATCCTGCTCATTATTATACATTGAAAATGGATGATAATATATATAGCTTTATTAAAGACGGCTGGAATGCTGGCGTGATAAAACAAGACAGCCAGGTAGCAGGTTTTGTGGGTCATGAATTAAAAAAGAACCTGAAAGACGGTTTGGTATTTGGTGTACAGGATGTTGGTCGCGGTTCGGTTACCTATCTTACGGATAATGTATTGTTCCGTAATTTTTGGGAAAATGGAAAACTAATGTTCTGTAATGCGGTATTTATGGTAGGAGAATAATTTGTTTTGAAACAATAAAAAATGCCGGTTTGCAAATTAGCAACCGGCTTTTTTATTTCGATTTTAATTTGATGAAAGAAAGAATGTAAAATGTGTAAATGAAAAATTCAAAATCTCTAATTCAGTTTTACTAACCATTCATATTTTTCAAGCATAAAATTTTTAATTTTTAACTTTTTAATGTTGATTTTTTTCGTCTTTATAAATATAAATTTCAATCTTACCATCTTTCGTTACAGCACCACGATACATCCCTTCTGTATTAAATGGCATGGACATATTACCGTTTTTATCCAAAGCGATCATTCCTCCATCGCCACCAAGTTTACCAATTTTTGCAATAACAGCGTTTGCTGCCGAGTCAACAGATAATCCTTTGTATTCTATCATGGCAGATACATCGTAAGCTGCAACACTGCGAATATAAAATTCACCCCAACCAGTACACGAAACGGCAACGGTATGATTATTTGCATAGGTGCCTGCTCCAATAACAGGTGCATCACCAACACGTCCATATTTCTTATTAGTCATACCACCGGTGCTTGTACCTGCAGCCAGGTTGCCATTTTTGTCAAGAGCAACTGCACCCACGGTCCCAAATTTATTGTAGATGTTTTGTATACCCCATTTTGTATTTTGATTTTCATGTTCATTTTTGATGCGGAAGCTTTGATCCAGTTTTGCATTTTCTTTATCTTCTTTAATGGCTTGTTGTAATGCATCCCAGCGATGTTTTGTCCAGAAATACTTCGGGTCAACGATTTTCAGCCCCGCTTCCTTTGCAAATTTTTCCGCACCTTTTCCTGTCATCATTACATGTTCGGAACGTTGCATAACCGCGATTGCCGCGCTGATCGGGTTTCTAATATTACTGACACCTGCCACTGAACCCGCAGCCAGTGTTTTTCCATCCATCACAGAAGCATCCAGCCGTCTTTAATAAAGCTATATATATTATCATCCATTTTCAATGTATAATAATGAGCAGGATAACCATACATCAAAGGGTGAGAATTATCTACATCCACTCTTAAAATTGCACCGGGTGTAGT
>MWWA01000056.1_pt1 | contig 36929 bp, 33 predicted proteins | sample 1047341 | NCBI WGS metagenome assembly MWWA01 (sample SAMN06349978, study PRJNA376086) | soil metagenome | isolation source: MS5-1 sample Antarctic (ecotone) soil | place: Antarctica | collected 2015-01-13
GGACCTGTATTACCAGTGCTTGATAATCCACCATATATTTTTGCTAATACACCTTTATACCCTGCAGGCGTTGAAAAAGTGGTTGCCGGTGTTAAATCATTAACCGGGTATAAATCCAGTTTTTTTGCACAGGAAGCAATAGAAAGAGTTGCAATCCCTGCTATAAAGAAATTTTTTATGGTTCTACTTTTCATGTGTTTATATTATTTTTTTTATTTGTCACATGTAATTGATGATGGTAATTTTTATTTTTTGTTTTTGTATCATCGACTACGTTTCGCCATTAATTATTGCAGTTAATATTCAACTTTTTATTAGTGCTCATTTAAATGTTAATAAATTAGAAATCTACATTGAAACCAATAGCATAGGTACGCGGACGGGGATAAATATTATTATCAATACCAGCATCTGAAGAAATCTCCGGATCCAATCCCTGGTATTTGGTAAATACGGCCACATTCTGAATGCTGGCACTAATCCGCATCATAGCTGCACCTTTTAATATTTGTCCTACATTATAGCCCAGGTTGATATTATCAATCCGAAAGAAGGAAGCGTTTTCTATATAGTAGTCCGAAATGTATTGATTATTACTGATTCCACTTTCCAGGTAATTACGACTTGCATTACCAATAAAATTGATCGGGTTTTTAACCGCCCTGATAACACCATTATTTGAAAAATAGTTATTGTACTGGTAATTGCCGATCATTCCGTGAGCAGCGGCACCCAGGCTGATGTTTTTATAGGTTACCTGGGTACTGGCACCTAATAGGAAATCGGGTGCTGGTTTTTTATAAAAATAACGGTCTTGTTCATCTACCTGACCATCGCGGTTAATATCTTCATATAAACCTTCTATAGGACGTCCAGTAACAGGATCATAAACCTGCTTAAATACATCGAAAGTATAAGGTGCAGAATTAATGGCAAATATTCCGATGGTATTTCCTGTACCACCACTGATAAAGCTTACCGGGATACCCCTGAAATTAGGATCTTCATTTTTTAATAAATTGGTGATATCTGTTTCATTATAGGTGAAATTTACCCCGAAATCCCATGTCAGGTTCTCATTACGAACCGGCACGGTGTTCAAAGAAATTTCTATTCCTTTATTTTCAACATTACCAACATTCGTAACGATGCGGTTTACGAAATTAGCTCCAGGAGCTACCGGAACATCACTCAACAAGTCTTCTGTTTTCTTTTGATAAACATCTATAGCACCACTTATACGATTTTGAATAAAGGCAAAGTCAAAACCTATGTTTTGGGTGGTTGTAGTTTCCCATTTGATGCTGGGATCATAGCCTTCAGGCCGGATGAAATTATAAAAATTATTTCCGAACTGGTATTGTGCAGCAGGGCCGCTTAGCGTATACCTGGGCAGGTAGGAATAATATCCAATACCATCCTGCTGTCCTGTTACACCCCAGCCTAAACGAAGTTTCAAATCTGTGACTGCTCTTGAAGTTTTAAAGAATTCGTCTTTCAACCTCCAGGCAAATGCCAGGGAAGGGAAATAACCGACCCTGTTTTCGGGTGAGAATTTACTACTTGCATCTCTTCTCAAAGTTGCAGTCAACAAATATTTTTGTGCTATATTAATATTGGCTCTCCCAAAATAAGATTCTAACCTGTACTGAGGTTTGTCCCATGCAAAATTTGGAATAGAAGTGGGAATCACCTGCCTGTCCCTTCCATATTGTTCAAAGTTATAGACCTTGGTTACAAAATCCTGATAACTATGACCTACCAATAAATCTAATTTAGAATTTATTGAAGACAGATTTTTGTCATAAAACAACGAAACATCAACCAGTGTATTTTCCTTAACCTGGGCGTAGTGAGTAAAAAGGCCTCTTGTTTTATAATTTGTGGCCGCAACTGAATCTATGAGATCATCACCTTTCCCATTTGCATTATCAACACCTACATTTAATAATACATGCAGATCAGGAAAGAAATGTAATTTATAATCCAGTTGTACATTACCGATAAAACGATTCACTCTTGAAGTGTTATCTCTCAATTCGAGCAATGCCAATGGATTTCTGTTAGATAAATCAATAGGTAGGTTATTGGAACCGGTTTGCAACCATTCGTAATAGCCGCCATATTTATTTGATTCGTATACAGGTTTTGTAGGATCGAATGTTACAGCATTTCCAACAGCACCTTCGTTTGCCCAACGATGTTTTGTCTGACTTAATTTTAAAGCAACATTCACCGCCAGGTGATCATTGAAGAATTTCGGATTCAGGTTTAAAGCACCCGTTGTCCTTTTAAAATTATTGGTTTTTAAAACCCCATCCTGGTCATTATAACCAATGGATGCACGAAAAGGCACCATGCCAATACTGCCACTGCCACTAATATTATTATCAGTTCCATATGCTTTTTGATAGATCTCATCCTGCCAATTGGTATTGGCCGTACCTAATAAATTCTTATAGGTATTGACCCCGGTTGCAGCTGCATCATCATTTATAAGTTGCCTGATCTCATCGCCAGTCAGTACATCTACAAATTCAGGAACTTCACCCATTGAAAATTGTGTATTGAAATTAAATTTCACTTTTCCACGGGTACCTTTTTTTGTGGTGATGATGATTACACCATTTGAAGCTCTTGAACCATATAGTGCTGTAGCAGAGGCATCCTTTAAAACACTCATTGACTCAATATCATTGGGATTAATTGTGCTTAATAAATTACCTGAACCTGAAATACCGTTGCTTTCCACGGGAATTCCATCAACAACAATTAACGGTTCATTACTGGCATTTAAAGATGCTCCACCACGAATTCGGATCTTACTTCCGCCTCCCGCGCTTCCACCGCCACTGGTAATTTGCAAACCGGCAACTTTACCCACCAGCAATTGTTCAGAAGATGCAATCTGTCCCTTCTGAAAATTTTCAGGAGTAATAGAGGTAACCGCACCGGTTAAATCACCCTTGCGCCGAGTACCATAGGCAACCACTACCACCTCATCCATAGTGGAATTACTGATTCCTAGAGTAATTGCAATATTGGAAACATTTGAAATATCCACTTCCTGCTGCAGATATCCAATAGATGATATAACCAATGTTGTGGCAGTTGCTGGTACAGTTAAACTAAAAGTACCATCGGATAATGTAGTTGTTCCGTTTGTGGAATTTTTCAAGGTAACGGTGGCACTTGAAACTGCGTTACCGTCGATATCGGTAATTTTTCCGGTAATTGTTTTATCCTGAGCATACATGGAGAAAAAGCAGCATAAAAGAGCAGGCAGTATACATGCCCTGAGCAGTTTGTTGATTGGCATAGCAATTAATCAATTCGTTAGAAAATGAAGAAGATTACTTTAATGTGTATTTTTAACACAATTATAATTATTTTTTGAATATCAAAGAAATTTATTATCCCTAATGGTTATTTTAAAAAGAGTGAATATTCTAATATTATGCTGCACAACTCGTTTGAATTGTTTGAGGGGTCAACTTACAAAAGCAATAAGTTTCTTTTTCTTTTTTGCTGATTTAGGTTTAAGATCCAACTTTACTTTATATAATTTTCCCGGGCGATGAGGAACGTTATCTTCCATTTCATCCAAATCAACCAACCATTCTTTTAAAGCTATTTTTTTTCTAAAATTTCGCCTGTCAAGTTGGATGCCCAATATGGCCTGGTAAAGATCCTGCAACTCACGAAGCGAAAATTTTTCAGGTAAAAGATTAAATATTACTGGCTTTTCCATTACTTGTTGCCGCAGCCTTTGCAGGCAGGTATCCAAAATTAATTTATGGTCAAATGCTAATTTTTTAATATCGCCCACCTTATGCCAATGCACTTCATTATGAGTTAGCTGAAGCTTATGGTGGTTAATATCTATCAGCGAATAATATGCAGTAGTAATTACGCGTCCTGATGGATGCCTGTTTAACGATCCGAATGTATGCACCTGTTCCAGGTAAACATCTTCAAGTCCCGTTCGTTCTTTTAATACGCGGTAAGGTGCACTTTCAATATCTTCATTTGGCTTAATTAAATCGCCCAACAAAGACCACATTCCTTCAAACTCCTTGAGATCCGACTTTATCAGCAATATTTCCAGTTCCTTTTTATCATACCCGAAAATGACACAGTCTACTGAAATTGCAATATTGAAATAATCCAGGTGGCTGCTTTTTTCAACTTCAGCCGTTTTTAGATTCATTATTTTATCCATAGCAGTGGTTCTGATTTATTGAAGAATTATTTTAATAGTTGAAGTCGCATTTTTTGTTTGAAGTTGAAGAAAATAAGTTCCAGGAGGATAATGTTGACTTTGTAATTCGAAACTATGCTGGCCCTTAATTAAAAACCCATTTTTTACTTCCCTTATTTTCTGTCCATACAAATTCAGTAGGGAAAGATTTGCGGTACCTGTTTCAGGCATAGTTAACCGGATATTCATCAAATTTTGTACGGGATTGGGTGAAGCCATCAATTGCAACAGGGATGAAGATGAAGGCAGGTTACTCACAGGGGTTGTTACCGCATTCACCACATTCCTGTTTAAGAAAAGATGATATTGCCCCGGCTGCAATGAAATAGTTTGTGCATTACCGGTAGCTGTAAAAGTAGTGGCATCCAGGTAATTATACCAGGTACCCGGATTTTGAAAAGTGATGGTTGCATCAGCTGCTGTAACCCCAAAATTTCCCACCAATAAAAGGTTGCTGGTATCCGTTGTTAATTTAATCCATTTCACTGCATTACCCAGGCTGTAAGTAACCTTGTCACTCATAAATGCAGCCTTGTATTGAGGATGTACCCTCAATTTTAAAACGCTTGCATAAATATCGTGTAATCGTTTACGTGGCGTTATCTGCAGATAATCCCATCGTATGGGTTTGGGATCAAGCCGGCAATTATTATTAACAGTCCCATTAGGGCAATGATTGATGGAATAATCGTATCCTAATTCACCAAACTGCCAGATCATTTTTGGTCCGGGGATACTTAATAAAAATGTAGCTGACATTTCAGTTCTGCGAAGAGCTGTATTCAGATCCTTAATATTATAACTGCCGGAAGAATTACCAAATTGCAGATTTTTATACATGGCAGGTTACTGACAGGGGTTGTTACCGCATTCACCACGTTCCTGTTTAAGAAAAGATGATATTGCCCCGGCTGCAATGAAATAGTTTGTGCATTACCGGTAGCTGTAAAAGTAGTGGCATCCAGGTAATTATACCAGGTACCCGGATTTTGAAAAGTGATGGTTGCATCAGCTGCTGTAACCCCAAAATTTCCCACCAATAAAAGGTTGCTGGTATCCGTTGTTAATTTAATCCATTTCACTGCATTACCCAGGCTGTAAGTAACCTTGTCACTCATAAATGCAGCCTTGTATTGAGGATGTACCCTCAATTTTAAAACGCTTGCATAAATATCGTGTAATCGTTTACGTGGCGTTATCTGCAGATAATCCCATCGTATGGGTTTGGGATCAAGCCGGCAATTATTATTAACAGTCCCATTAGGGCAATGATTGATGGAATAATCGTATCCTAATTCACCAAACTGCCAGATCATTTTTGGTCCGGGGATACTTAATAAAAATGTAGCTGACATTTCAGTTCTGCGAAGAGCTGTATTCAGATCCTTAATATTATAACTGCCGGAAGAATTACCAAATTGCAGATTTTTATACATGATACGCTCTTCATCATGACTTTCCATATAGGTAATCAGGTGCGGCTTAGTCCATCCTCTTTGAGTAAATATTCCTCCTTCAAAATTCCAATCTTGTGAAAATCCCATGGTAGCCTGGGAGAAATTATGATTATGATTGCCCCAGAAAAGCATACCATAATCAGCCAATTCCTTTTCCTCAGAGTTAGTGGCAAAATGTTCAAGTATTACGTATGCATCGGATGATTTAGATTGAACCGTGTCAAAATAACGTTTCCATATAGCAACTCGGCCTGCATCATAATTTGACCACGCATTTACATTACAATTATTACCGTTATTATCACAGGTAGCCGTTTGAGTAAATCCTTTTGAAAGGTCAAAACGGAAACCATCAATTTTATATTCTTTCAGCCAGTGTTCAACAACTCTACCTGTAAAATACCGGGTATCAAGACTTTCGTGGTTCATATCATAACCAACATTAAAAGCATGTTTGGTAACTGGATTAAACCAGGGATTATCAGGGGAAGGGCGGTTATTAGCATTATCAAAATATAGCTGAACCATCGGGGAAAGACCAAAAGAATGATTCAATGCTATATCCATGATTACTGCAATCCCTTTGCTATGACAACTGTCAATAAATTCTTTCAGTGAATTTTTAGGACCATAATATTTATCAGGTGCAAAATAAAAATCCGGATTATAGCCCCAACTGTTATTTCCTTCAAACTCATTAAAAGGCATCAATTCAATAGCATTAATTCCTAAATTCTTCAAATAATTCAAGGAATCTTTCAGTGTCTTCCAATCGTGTGCTTCCACAAAATCCCGCAATAGCAATTCATAAATAACAAGACTTCTTTTATCAGGTCTGTTGAAATTATTCACTTTCCAGTTATACGCAGGTGGTGCTGTTTGCAATATGCCCACGATTCCGCTTGTCAAACCCGTGGGAAAGGGTTTAAGTCCCGGATAAGTAGAAGGCGAAATATTCTGGTCATTATTATTGTAGTTATCAAGTACCTTTTCCACATAAGGATCAGCGATTTTTAGAGTGCCATCAACCAGATATTGAAAACTATATTCAGTACCTGGTGTTAAACCGGTAATGCGCAACCACCAGATTTTTCCATCAGCCGTTTTGTTCATTTGGTATTGTGGCTGTTCTACCCAGTTACTTCCAGGCAAATCACCTATAATACTGACCCTGTTTTTCAAAGGCGCAAACAGCACAAGAGTAACAGCGGTATTTCCAGCTTCATAATTAATCCCTTGTTTAACCCCTACGGGTAAGGGGGCGATATTTATTCCCGGAGCCACAAAAAAATCAATCGTATCCCTGCTTATTGCTACCCCATCATCTGCTTCTGCAATAATCCTGGTATTGCCTGTTTGAGTCAATACATAATTATCTGCTATACTTGTTGAATTTGTATTTGAACGGATCATTACTCCATTAACAAATAACTTCAATGAAGCGGATTTATTTGCCACTGCAGCAATGTTGATATTATCGCCGGAAAGTTTTTGAATGGGCTCGGGTATTGGTTTATATGTAGGTTGAAGAGGTGGCTCAGTAATCCGAACGGCTATGGATGAAGTATAAATTGGTATATACATATCACTGCCATCCGTATTTGCCTGTTTCTTAGAACCATTTCCACTTCTAAAAAGGATGGCAATCTTCTGTATATTTTCTGTGGCATCAGTTATGCCATAATAGCTTCGCAAACTACCGGTTATGGTAAATCGCCATTGATTATTTCCCAAATATGTGGCATTTAAAGCTGGATTGGGTTGATTAAAGTTCTGGTTGAATTTTACATATTTCCAGTCATTGGCACTGGTACTTTTATTTGTGATAACACCTGTATGTACGTACACATCACTACTGGGCGTGTGATCAAATAAACCGCGATTTCCTTTTGAAGCATCCATATTAATCACAACAGAGGTTGTTGCATCATCTTCTACCGGGAATAAAGGAGTCCAGGTAAGTAGTTGCGCATCACTGCAAAGTATTATCAACATGCTGATGCACCATAAAAAAGCTTTTCTCATAAATGGCAATTAAACAAATCGTTAGTTCAAAATTAATCTGAAGATACAAATATGTACTATAAACACATTGATTCGAAAAAAAAATATTCGGTTTAAACTAACTTAGCCGCATATTTTATTTCAATATGTATGCTACCTCGCAGATAAAAGAATTACAACAGATCACCACTCAATATTTAAAGCATCTTGGAAAGTATGAAACGGATAAACTGGCCATCCAAAAATTAATAGCCATTATTCGTTTTCATGAATACCGTTATTACTTAATCAGCGACCCACTTATTACGGATTATGAATTCGATCTTTTGTTTAAAGCCCTGCAACAACTGGAAAAAGAAAATCCAGGTTTGATAATTCCCGATTCTCCTACCCAAAGGGTAGCTGGTTCACTAACAAAGGATTTTCCTTCACAACAGCACCTGGTCCCTATGCTTTCACTTGATAATTCGTATAACGCTGACGCTTTGCTTGATTTTGATCGTAAGGCCAGGGAACTGGCCGGGAAAAAGGAAGTAGTATACTGCGTGGAACCCAAATTTGATGGTGCAAGCATTTCATTGGTTTATGAAAATGACCTCCTGGTAAGAGGAATCACCCGGGGAAACGGAATTACAGGTGATAATATTACACCAAATATCCGGCAGATAAGAAGCATTCCTTTATCTGCAAATTTTTCGGCAAAAGGTATTGAAATGATAGAGATCAGGGGTGAGGTATTAATCAACAAAAACAATTTTAAAAATTACAATGAACAGTTAATGGAACAGGGATTTGCACCCCTCGCCAATCCCCGCAATGCGGCATCAGGAACATTAAGAATAAAGGATCCGTCAGAAGTCAGGCGGCGTAACCTGGAAGTTTTCTTATACAATGTCAGTTATTTTACCACAACAGAAGGCGCCCCGGAACCTGAAGAATTGCTGCATCATTCATCCTCCTTAGATCTGTTGTACGCCAATGGGTTTCGCATACCCATAAACGAGAAAAAAGTATTTAGCGGTATTAAAGGTGTTATTGATTATTGCATTGAATTTGAGAAAACACGAGATGAATTGCCGTATGAAATAGATGGAATGGTTATAAAAGTAAACGATGTTGAACTACAGGATACTTTGGGTATGACAGCACATCATCCACGCTGGGCCATAGCATTTAAATTTAAAGCAAGGCAAGCAACCAGTAAATTATTGAAAGTGGAATTCCAGGTTGGCAGAACAGGCTCCATTACACCGGTTGCTAAAATAGAGCCGGCACCCATTGGTGGAATTACCATTACTTCAGTGTCCTTATTTAACGCAGATGTGATCAGGGAAAAAGATTTGCGCATAGGCGATACCGTGTTAGTAGAAAGAGCAGGTGATGTAATTCCATATATAGTTAAACCATTGACAGAGTTAAGGACGGGGGAAGAGCAACCTATCATCTTTCCCACCCATTGCCCGGTTTGCAAAGATGAATTATATAAACCCGAAGAAGAAGCGGCATGGCGCTGCACTAATATCAACTGTGAGGCCCAGGTGCTGGAAAGAATAATTCATTTTGTCAGCAAAAATGCGATGGATATCCGCGGTTTGGGTGATGCCAATATTCGTAAATTTTATGCACTCGGCCTGCTTCAAACAATACCTTCTATATACAGGTTGAATTATGAAAAGCTAAGTGTTCTTGAAGGATTTGGCACCAAATCTATTGATAAATTAAAATCAGCTATTGAAATATCAAAATCTCAACCACTCAATCGCCTGATCTTTGCATTAGGCATTCGTCATGTTGGTGAAACCACGGCAAAAGTGCTTGCGCATGAAGTAAATCACTTACTTGATTTTAAAGAATTTACTATAGAAAAATTACAGGCATTTGAAGATATAGGACCCAAGGTTGCAAGCAGTATTTTCCAGTTTTTTGATAATAAAGACAATATTCAAATGTTGAAAGAATTAGAAGATTTAGGTTTATCGTTACAAAATGAAAAGAAAACGCATGTTACAGATGGGAATTTGCAGGGACTAACGTTCTTGTTTACGGGCACTTTATCAAATCTTAAAAGAAGCGAAGCTGAAAGCCTGGTTGAACAGCATGGTGGCAAAATCGTATCTGGGGTTAGCAGTAAGTTAAGTTACCTGGTTGCCGGGGAAGAAGCAGGCAGCAAATTGGAAAAAGCAAAAAAAACCGGAAGTGTAAAAATAATTTCTGAATCAGATTTCCTGAGAATGGTTAAAAAATAAATTGATACATTAGGGTAATTATGTAACTTAGAAATAAATCGCATGACCGACTGGGTAATATTCAGGATCAACTTCATTACCCGCATCATTCCAGGAACTAAAAAATATAAATATTACTGTTATGATCAAAAAATTAGCTGGCGAAGAGTGGAAGCCTTTACAGTTCTCCGGCTGGAAACAGTTGAGAAACAAGTATGCGCTTTCAAATATGGGTCGCATCGCAAGTTATAAAACTGATGTATTCAAAGATGGTAAACTATTGAACGGATCTCTTACTACGGGGTATCGTACTTTGAACCTGCATCGCCCGGGTAATAAAGGCACTCTTTATATTCACCGGGAAATGGCTAAGTTATTTTTGAAAAAACCATCGCCTAAATACAAATACGTGATTCATACTAATCATGACAAAACAGATAATAAGATAAAAAATATACGCTGGGCAACGTTGGAAGAAATGATAGAACACCAACAGAAAAGTCCGGCAAAGATTGCTTATAAAAAGGTTCAGGCAAGTCGCACAGCAGGATTGAAATTGAATGCCACCCAGGTAAAAAAAATTAAAGATACCCTGAATAGTAAGACCCGTAAATTAACTATTAAGCAGTTGGCTGAAAAATACGGTGTAAGCGAAATGACTATGTACAGGATTAAAAGCGGTGAAAACTGGAGTCGCATTTAGCCCTTTAATAAAATTATATTTGCTCCTGCAATCGCCTAAAAAATCGATTGCAGGTTTTTTTATTTTGTCAAAAAATGATTCAGCCTAAAACTCTTCAATTTCTTAAAAAGCTTGCAAATCATAATAATAAATCATGGTTTGATGAACATCGCCAGGAGTATGAAGATGCACGGGGCGACATGGAAAAATTTATACAAGTGTTGATTGATAAACATAGTCTGAAAGACGCAGACATTACCGGGCTTTCCGCAAAAAAATGCCTGTTCCGGATTAACAGGGATGTTCGGTTTTCAAATAATAAACAACCTTATAAAACAAACTTTGGTGCCAGTATGGATCGGGGAGGTAAAAAATCCGGTTTTGCCGGTTACTATTTTCACCTGGAACCCGGTAAAAGTTTTGTTGGTGGCGGAGTTTGGATGCCCGAACCGGCCATCATTAAAAACATCAGGCAGGAAATTGATTATTGCCTGGAAGAATTTGAAAGCATCATTCTTCATAATAAATTTAAACAGGTTTATGGTGGCCTTTATAATGAAGAAGCAGGAATAAAACTGGTAAATGTTCCCAGGGGTTTTGAAAAAGATAATCCTGCCGCAGAATACCTGAAATTTAAAAGCTGGCTGGCAATTTGCAATTTAAGTGATGAAGAAATAACCAGTAACGACCTGCTAAAGAAATCACTTCATGCTTTTGATGTGTTACAACCACTCGTAAAATTTTTGAACAGGGCTATAGCTCATAATGAATAATATTAGTCGACTGAGATAGGTAAAATGGTTTATCCTGACAATACATATTTTTGAAGCCAAAAAAAAATCATGGCCATACGCATATTCGTTACCGGGGGCACATTTGACAAAGAATATAATGAAATAACTGGTGAACTTTATTTTAAAGACACCCATTTACCTGAGTTATTTAAGTTGGGCCGTTGCAAACTTGATGTAGATATCCGAACCCTAATGATGATAGATAGCCTGGAAATGAAGGACAGTGACAGGAATTTGATTGCGGAACATTGCAAAACAGCTGATGAAAATAAGATTATCATTACACATGGAACCGATACCATGGCAGATACAGCAAAAGTACTTGCCACCAAATTGAAAAATAAAACCATTGTTTTAACAGGCGCCATGATCCCCTATAAATTTGGCAGCTCTGACGGACTTTTTAATTTGGGTAGTGCATTGGCTTTTGTACAAAGTTTACCACATGGCGTTTACGTGGCTATGAACGGCCGTTATTTTAATTGGGATAACGTTAGAAAAAATAAGAAGACCGGTGAATTTGAAGAGATACGGTCTGCTTAAACTATTTATAATTTATTTCAATAAGCCATTAGCCTGAAGATATTCAGCAATTTGCACAGCATTAGTAGCTGCACCTTTCCGTAAATTATCACTTACAATCCACATATTTAAGGTGTTTGGTTGTGACTCATCCCGGCGGATTCTGCCTACAAAAACTTCATCCTTTTCATGGGCATCCATCGGCATGGGATATAGTTGGCTGGCGGGATCATCAACCACTTTAACTCCGTCAGATTGTAAAAGAATCTGCTTTAATTCTTCCAGATCAAAATCATTCTCAAATTCAACATTTACTGATTCACTGTGACCTCCCATTACCGGAATACGAACAGTGGTCGCCGTTATACTGATAGAATCATCCTGCAATATCTTCCGGGTTTCATTAACCATTTTCATTTCTTCTTTTGTATACCCATTATCCATAAACACATCGATTTGTGGAATAACATTCAAATCAATTGGATATTTATAAGCCATTGGGTAATGTGTCAATCCACCTGTGGCTTTATTTCTTTCACCCATCAATTGGTCTACGGCCTCCTTCCCTGTTCCGGTTACACTTTGGTAAGTAGATACAACAACCCGCCTGATTTTGTATTTTTTATGGAGGGGGTTAAGGGCAACTACCATTTGTATGGTAGAACAATTAGGATTTGCAATCAGTTTGTCATTCTCTGTCAGAATTCCCGCATTAATCTCAGGTACAATCAGTGGCTTTGATGGATCCATTCTCCAGGCTGAAGAATTGTCAATCACCGTTATTCCGGCAGCGGCAAATGCCGGGGCCCATTGAAGTGAGGTATTGCCTCCTGCAGAAAACAATGCCACCGAAGGTTTGGAAGCTATAGCATCATTCATGCTTACGATGGAATATTCTTTACCCTTAAAATTTATTTTTTTACCAATTGATCTTTCAGAAGCCACCGGTATGATTTCGGTAACCGGAAAATTCCGTTCTTCCAAAACCTGCAACATTTTTGTGCCCACTAATCCGGTAGCCCCTACCACTGCAACTTTCATTGTATTTTGTTTTATGAGGTAAAAAAAAACCTCCCATTTGGAAGGCATCAGTAAATTTTAATAAAATACATAATTAACCTTCCTTAATAAGGACATGTTTCGTTGTGTATTTGTAAATCTTTAGCATGTAAGCAAAAATATATCCGCAGACCTTATCCCCCAAATAAAATATGTGAAACCCTTTTTTATTTCCTGGAATTCACACTGTTTTATTAAATTGTTAGTATGAACCGGTTGCTTACTTGCGTGCTATTAATGATTATGCCTTTTTTTATTAAGGCACAAACTCCCGGCCGATATCATGTGCTGATCACAGAGATTATGGCTGACCCTGCACCAATGGTGGGTCTTCCAAACAATGAATGGATTGAAATAAAAAATGTTTCCTCTTCCCCAATCAATGTACAGGGTTGGCGTATTAGCGACGCATCAGGTCAAAGCGGGCCCATGCCTTTTTATTTATTGCAACCAGATAGCATGCTAATAATTTGTACTAATAGTGCGGTTAGTGCTTTATCCGCGTATGGTGCTGTAATATCTGTAACCAGTTTTCCATCTCTCGATAATGATGGTGACCTGGTTTATTTAATTACTGAAAATAACCTGGTTATGCATGCCATAGATTACACGGTTGACTGGTACCAGAATGAACTGAAAAAAGAGGGAGGATGGACTCTTGAAATGATAGATCCCGGAAATCCCTGTGCAGGAAGTATGAACTGGAAGTCAAGTACAGATAGTAAAGGTGGCACACCCGGAAGCATTAATTCTGTAAATGGTATTGTCAGTGACCTGGCATCTCCTCAATTAAAAAAAGCTTATAGCCCCGATAAGTATACGATAATATTGGAATTTGACGAACCAATTGACAGTTCGTCGGCCGCTCCCATATCCAATTACCGTGTTGATAATGGATTGACTGTTATAGAAGCAATTTTGTTGGGGCCATTATTCAATAAAGTTCAATTAACAACAAGACAGGAAATGGAGACCGGTAAAATATACCTGGTAACAGTTACGAACATAAGAGATTGTAATGGACTGATGATATCTGGTCAAAATGAAATCCGAGTTGGAATAACGGAAGAGGCAATGGCACTGGACTTAGTAATCAATGAAATTCTTTTTAATCCACGGAGCAATGCCAATGATTTTGTTGAATATTATAATCGAAGCCAAAAAATTATTGATGGATCTGAATTATATATAGCCAATCGCAATAATGCCAATGCCATCAGTTCTGCCAGGCAACTCACACCAGTACCCTTTTTAATCTTTCCCGGAGATTATGTTGTTGTAACCAGCGATCTGCAAAACTTACAATTAAATTACCTGGTTAAATATCCTGGTGCAGTTTTAATAATTTCCAGTTTACCTTCTTTCCCGGATAATAATGGTTTTGTATTGCTGTTAAATAAACAGGGAGAAATTATTGATGAAGTGAATTATGACAGAAACTGGCATCTGAAATTACTGGATAATGATGAAGGGGTATCCCTGGAGCGTATTAATCCTGAAGCACCATCCCAAAAATCTGATAACTGGCAATCGGCTGCATCCAGTGCAGGATTTGGAACACCTACCTATATCAACAGCCAGTTTCGTCAAAGTGGATTAACTGATTTGTCCATTACAGTAACCCCTAAAATATTTTCACCGGATAATGACGGTTTTGATGATTTTACCTTAATCAATTTCATATTAAATGAACCTGGTTATATAGCCAATGTAACCATTTTTGACGGGGTTGGCCGACCAGTAAAATACCTTGTCCGAAATGGTACTCTCGCCCAACAAGGTTCATGGAAATGGGATGGCCTTAATGAAGATGGACAATTATTACCAATAGGTAATTATATCATTCTTACAGAAATTTTCAACCTTCAGGGTTCTACAAAAAAATATAAAAACGTTGTAGTATTAGCAAAAAGGATGTAACAAAAATTCATCCAGTTTAAAAAGAAATGGTTGGCATCAGCGAAGATCCGCTTACACCAATGCAATATCAAAATTCACCAATTCTTTAAATTGTTGTAATCTTCTTTCAATATCACTATGGCCAATCTCTTTTAAACGGTCTGTGCCAAATTTCTCAACACAAAAACTCGCCATTGCAGATCCAACGATAATTCCGGATTTCATATTCTCAAAACTGATATCATTGGTACGGGCAATATGCCCGATAAATCCACCGGCGAAAGTATCACCCGCACCAGTAGGATCAAATACATCTTCAAGTGGTAAAGCTGGTGCAACAAATACCTGTTCTTCATGAAAAAGTAAAGCACCATGCTCACCTTTTTTAATAATCAGATATTTTGGTCCCATCTTTAAAATTATCCTGGCTGCTTTTACCAATGAATACTGGCCACTCAACTGCCGGGCTTCACTATCATTTACCATTAAGACATCAACATGCTGCAAAACTTCTTCAAGGTCCGGCAATGCTGATTCCATCCAGAAATTCATGGTATCCAAAACAGTTAATTTTGGCCTGGTTCTCAATTGCTTGATTACGCTGAGTTGTACTGCAGGCAAAAGGTTACCCAACATCAGGTATTCGCTGTTTTGATAGCTTTCTGGTAATTCGGGTTGAAAATCGGCCAAAACATTTAATTGCGTTTCAATGGTATCGCGTGTATTCATGTCCATATGATACTTGCCACTCCAAAAAAAAGATTTTTCATCCTTTTTCACCTGTACTCCTTCCATTATTACACCACGGGCCTCAAGCATTTTCAATTCTTCTTTAGGGAAATCGCCTCCCACAACAGAAATCTGTTTTATTGGACGTGTAAAATTCGAAGCACTCCAGGAAATATAAGTAGCAGCACCCCCAATTGTCCTGTTATTTTTTCCAAAAGGGGTTTCAATAGCATCAAATGCCATGGAGCCAACAACGATCAAAGACATATTCTAAAATTAAGAGTAATTAATAAACGGCAGATTGATAATACGACCGGCTGTAATTTCGCGGTGCAAACCTAATACTTTTATCCATATTGTAAGTTCAATAGAAGAAGTACTTCTGAAAGGGAATACTATCCCTGATCAATTTTTAAACTAAGTTTGTAACTTAACGATTCAGCACTTTAAGATTTAGTTATAAAAAGTTTTTTATTTTATAGCGCTTCTTTGATCTCCAAAAAATAAACACATGAAAAAAATTTTCCTGACCATCGTTTTTGCATTTTTATTCCTGTTTAAATCTTTTGCTGATGAGGGTATGTGGTTGCCGCTGCTCCTGGGTCAGCAGGTGTATAATGATATGGTGAAAAAAGGGTTGAAACTTAGTAAGGAACAACTTTACAGTATTAACAAAGCATCTTTGAAAGATGCTATTGTGATTTTCGGAGGAGGATGTACAGGAGAAATGGTAAGCCCTGAGGGTTTATTATTTACAAATCACCATTGTGGATACAATGTAATTGCAGCTGCCAGCACCGTTGAAAAAAATTACCTGGCAGATGGTTTTTATGCCCGTAACAAGAGTGAAGAAATTCCTGCCCAAGGTTTGTCTGTTCGATTTCTTTTACGTATTGAGGATGTTACAAGCGAAGTAGTGGATTCATTAAAAAATTTGTCTGGTTTGGATAGAACCAAGCGCCAAACGGCTGTTATGGCAAACATAAACAACCGGTTTTCAGACAGTGAAAAGAATATTGAAGCAGTAGTAAGTCCGTTATTCAAAGGAAATCAATATATGGTTTTTGTTTACCAGCGATATACCGATGTCAGGCTGGTCGGAACGCCACCTGAAAGTGTTGGAAAATTTGGTGGAGATACTGATAACTGGGAATGGCCCCGCCACACCGGAGATTTTTCAGTTTTCCGTGTATACATGTCAAAAGAAGGCCAACCCGCCACTTATGAAGCAACAAATATACCCATGAAACCAAAATGGTTTTTGCCTATTTCACTGAAGGGTGTTAATGAAGGGGACTATGCAATGATCTATGGTTACCCTGGAGGCACTAACCGGTATGAATCTTCGTATGGCATTAAAATGTCTACAGATATTAATAATCCTACCCTGGTAAACCTTCGTGATATGCGTTTAAAATATATGTTTGAAGAGATGAAAAATGATCCCGCTGTTAAATTACAGCTTTCATCTCCCTACGCAGGTATTGCCAATTATTGGAAATTTTATGATGGTGAAACAAAGCAGTTGCTTAAATACGACGTATATGGGCAAAAACAAAAACAGGAAGATGTGTTTCTTAAGTGGGCAAAAGGCAAGCCTGAATACGAAAATATTTTCAATGATTGGAGCAAAGCATATGATGCATGGAAGCCTTATGCATTAAATCGCGTTTACATGAATGAAGGAATTATGGGATCACCGCTGGTCGGTTTTGCCGGCACTCTTTTACAATTAGAAAATGCAATGGTAAATCAAAGCTCATCTGCTGATGATGTGAAGAAAGCAATAGAAGCCGCTGATAACAGAAGAAAAAGTTTTTTGGAAGAAGAGAATAAAGCTTCAGATCAAAATATCCTTGGATCAGCATTAATGTTGTATTATCAAAATGTTCCGGAAGAACAACATCCTACCGGCTTTTATCCAGCTTTGCGAAATGCATATGGACAACTTGACGAAGAATCAACTTATCGGAAATATGCAGGCGAAGTTTTTAAAAACACAATCATTTTTGATGATGCAAAATGGAATGCATTTGTAAAAAATCCCGATGCAAACATTTTGCAACAGGATCTCGCATTTAATGTAGCCAGCACCTTCATTAAAAATTATAATACCAAGTATGCGCCTTATTATTCGCAGTTTATTACTGCCAACAATGAATTGGGAAGAATCTATTTGAAAGGTGTAATGGAAATGGATCCCAAAAAGATTATGTATCCCGATGCTACTTTTACGATGCGGGTAAGTTATGGTAGTGTAGAACCTTACAGGCCAAAAGATGCTGTGCGTTACGATTATGTGACAACGGCTAAAGGAATATTGGAAAAATATATCCCGGGAGATTATGAGTTTGATCTACCGCAAAATGAAATTGAACTTTTGAAGAAAAAAGATTTCGGACAGTACATAGATAAAAAGCGAAATGATCTTGTTATCAATTTTATTACAAATAATGATATTACGGGTGGCAATTCGGGATCGCCTGTAATGAATGGAAACGGTGAGCTTATAGGCCTTGCTTTTGATGGTAATTATGAAGCTTTAAGCCACAAGCTGGCATTTGATAAAGAATTTAACCGTACAATATGCGTTGATATACGGTATGTTCTTTGGTGCATTGATAAATTAGGTGGAGCGTCGCATTTACTCAAAGAATTAAAACTGGTAAAATAAATGGCCTTCTGATTATGGTATTTTAATGGAGGGTACTGATTTCAAAAGTAAAAACCACAAGTAAATTATTTAATTAAAACCATCCAGAAATGGATGGTTTTATTAGTCCTTATATTTCTTAACATTGCAGGTATCAATATTTTTACCATTGAAGAAAAAGGTTTTTACATTGATGTCAATTCTTTTGCTGGGTATAGTTGTCTATAGCCAGCAACGGTTTAGTATTTCAACAGATGCCAGTGTTTTAAGAAGTTACCAATCATCCCAAAAGTTTTGGGCTTTTGGACAAACGGTTACCGCCAATTTTCACATTTACCCTTCGCATGCAGTTTATATTTTTGTTTCTTATTATTCGCCGGGAAAATTTGTAAACCAGGTGAAAGCAGTTGCCAGGCAACCTGCCACGCAGCCGCAACAACTTGATATTAATAATCGCGTAGAAATAAATTACAAAACTATTTCGGTTGGATATAAACGTTATTTAAAGGGAAACGCTTATGCTGAAGATAACTGGAACCTTTATGGGTACGCGGGTTTTGGTTTAATTATGGCAAATGCGCAGAATAATTTTCAAATCAATATCGATACTTCGCTTTATGAACCACCCCTTCGCCCGACAAATAATGAAGGCCGTTTTCAGCGATTAACTTTAGATGTTGCTTTGGGTGGAGAATTACCTATTAAAGGGGACCTTTTTCTCTACCTGGAAGGTAGAAGCTGGGTATTAACCAGTCAGTATCCCACACCATTATTGTTGGAAAATAAAAATGCCCCCATGCTTTTTGCATTCAATTTTGGATTACGCATTCTTTTTTAAGATCAGATCATTTTAATATCAAATCTTCCTTCAGTAACAGTAATGAATTCACCAGGATTACTCATACTCTCAGCCCGGAATTCAAAAGTTCCTGATACAATCTTATTGACCCGGTCAACTTTAGTTATATGTACAACACCGGTATAATTTGCATTTGTGACCCATTGATCCAGGGGTGTTATTTTGCGTTTAATATGATACGCATAACTTTCTGTCTGGTTTGGATAGATTGACACCTTTTTATTTAATGGATAAACGCCGGGTTCAGTGACATTTTTTAAATAGATCTCGAATTCGGATTCTGTTGGTGAAGTAGCGAAGTATCGGGCATTAATTTTAATATTATCATCAATGAAACGGGCTTCCAGTAAGGGTGCTGTGGGCACAATGCCAAAACCTTCCGGCACCCAAAACACGCCATCCAGTTTGCATCCAAAAATATGTTCACCGGTTTGTGTAGCAGCAGGCAACTCTATAATGTCCTTGCTGCAACCTGTGAAAGTGAATACTAATAATATATATGTAAACCATCTCATAGAAATATTTTTTATAGATAATCATAAATCATGCTAACATTCATTGCATTAATGACAGCGATCATATAATTTTACGCCCTTTACAAATTCAACACCATGCCAATATTAAAAATTGAACAAGTAGATATTTATAAAATGTATATTCCTTTACATGAACCTTTTGTTATTTCATTGGGTAAGATTGAAAATGCAGAGAATATCATTGTAGTGATCAGGACAAATAATGGCATTACAGGTTTTGGCGAATGCAGTCCATACCTCTCTATCAACGGGGAGAGCATTGACACCTGTTTTATTGTAGGGCAGTACCTGGCAAAAGCATTAAAAGGGCAGGATCCGATTGATATTAAGGAGTGTTCTCGCCGCATGAACAGTACCATCTTTGGTAACAACAGTATCAAAAGCGCCTTCGACATGGCACTTTATGATATTGCATCCCAATATGCGGGTTTACCGTTGTATGAATTTTTAGGTGGAAAGAATGACAGGTCCTTATTCACCGATATGACCGTTAGCATTGGTGAACCTGAGAAAATGGCGGCTGATGCATTAAAATACAAAGACGCAGGTTTCACGGCTATAAAAGTAAAGCTGGGACAATCTAAAGAAGAGGATGTAGAACGCATCAGGCAAATAAGGCTGGCTATTGGTAACGATATCCCTTTACGCATTGATGCGAACCAGGGATGGAAAGTAAAAACAGCTATAGAAATTTTGCAGGCTTTAGAAGAATTTAAGATACAACATTGTGAGGAGCCCATTGCCCGTTGGAAATTTATGAAGTTGAAGAAAGTAAAGGATAACAGCCCTATTCCTATCATGGCCGATGAAACCTGTTGCGATCATCATGACGCTGAAAGACTCATAAATTTGGAAGCCTGTGATTCAATCAATATTAAACTTGGAAAGAGCGGCGGATTGTATAATGCCAAAAAAATCGTTGAACAGGCAGATAAAATTGAAATGCCCATGCAGGTTGGTGGATTCATGGAATCCCGGTTAGGCATGACTGCTTCTGCACATCTTTCACTTAGCAGCCCGAATATTCATTATTGTGATTTTGATACCCCGCTAATGTTTACTGCCGACCCTGTTAAAGGAGGAATCATTTATTTACCGAATGGAGAAGTTAAAACTCCTGTTGAACCGGGATTGGGTGCAAGCATTGATGAAGCCTGGTTACAAAAAATGGAAAAGGTAACAATATAAAAAAGCGCCGGAATGTACCAGCGCTTTTGATATATATGGAGTTAAGAATTGTCTGCCGCTCCCTGTTCTATTAACCGGTATAATTCATCCAGTTTAGGTATTAAAATAATTTCCGTTCTCCTGTTTCTCGCCCTTCCCTCAGATGTACTGTTTGTATCGACCGGGTCATATTGGCTATGCCCTGAGGCAATAATCCTTACCGGGTTAAGTTTATAATTATTCGTAAGTATCCGAACAATCGAAGTTGCCCTTGCCACACTTAATTCCCAGTTATCCTGGTATCTTCCGCGAATGGGTACTGTATCTGTATGTCCTTCTATATTAATATTAATGTCAGGACTGTTATTTAAAACTTCCGCCAATTTTCCCAGAGCTTCTACACCCTGCTTGTTGACAACTGCGCTGCCGGATGGGAACAATAAATTCTCAGATAAACTTACATATACCTTGCCATTTTTTTCACTCACGGTAAGATCACTGGCACTAAAGGATGTAAGTGCGTTGGATATGGTATTTTTTAAATCGTTTACTGTTTTACGTTGCTGGTCAATAAGTGATTGCAGGTAATCGATTCTTTTTTGTTGTTCACTCAATAAACCCTGCTGGCTTGCCGACTGCCGGTTTATACTATCGATCTCATTATTCATGGACTCAATCTGACCCTGGAGTGTGGCTTTTCGGTCTTCCAATTCTTTCACACTTTGATCAAGGTCACCAAATTTTTGGGCGTAAAAGGCACTATCGCCACGATATTTTTGTTGGGCTTCTGCGAGTGCAGACTGGGATTCATTATACTTTTTACTGGAAACACAGGAGGTAAACACCAGCATCAGAACCAGGTTCCACGCAAAAAAGGTAATGGCTTTTTTCATAACACTTATTTGGGGAGTGATAAAAAAAACTATGCCACCCAAGGGTTAAGAGATAAATTGCCGATGATTGTACCAGGATTTTTATGAATACAATTTTTGCTTGTGTTCACTGTAATAAATTTTACGTTTGGTACGGGGTAATACTTTCATCGTCACTTCGCTTCCATCAGCTGCATATTCCTTTTTATAAACTTCAAAGAAATCGTGTTTACCTGATGTTGCCAGGTTCTTATAAAAAATATTTGCATACATTACTACTTCCTTAATAAATTGGTTCATCTTAGCTGCTGGTATTTTCCCAACTTTACTTAAAGGATGAATGCCTGCCCTGTAAAGGGCTTCATTCCTGATCTTGTTCCCTACACCTGCAAATAAATTCTGATGCATTAAAACATCATCTATCGTTTTATTTGAATTTTCTTTTAAAAGTGTTTTTACATACGCAGGGTCAAATTCATCACTCATAATATCAATGCGCCAATCATATTCATCAGAAGATTTACCTTTTAGTTTCTGGGCCTTTACAACATAACCATTTATTTCACCTTTGGCAAATTCCAGGAAGAAAGAACGGTTTACATTCCTTCTTTCATTGATTAATATTTTACCGAACAACATTAAATGAACCCTTACCGTACCATTGGTAAAAACAAATAATAAATGTTTTCCCCAGGTTTGTATATCCTGAAGTTTTTTTCCTTTAATCCAATCTGTTGGCATTTTACCATAGCCGCCTGCATTCTTCACAATCTTGCCCTTAAAAGGCAACAACTTATTTCGCAGGTTTAATATGGATGGGCCTTCGGGCATGACTATAAGTTTTATAAAAAGATTGTTCCACTTAAAATTTAATAAAAAGAAATTGCCGGATGAAAGAGATAATAATATTCATGTACTATAAAAATTGTCTCACTTTCCCAGTATCGGTTTATCATCCTTCCATTTCCACAAATGCATGCAGGCATAGGTCCGGAACGGACTCCATTTAGCGGAAATTTTCAACAGCTTTTCGCGGAATTCCTTTTTATCATCATCCTCCAAACCATAAATCTTTTTCATGGCGCTTTGAATGCCGTAATCATCAATGGCAAATATATCGGGACGCCCCAGCGTAAACATCAATAACATTTCTACTGTCCATTTACCCACTCCTTTAATTTGCATAAGTAATTCGATGATATCGTCATCACTCATCTTCTTCAACTTTTTGTCGTCGATTTTATGCTCCATGGTGAAACGGGCTACATTATGCACATATGATACTTTGGCATTTGATAAACCAATACCTCTTAGCTTCTCAAAAGGTGTATCAACTATTTGTTGTGAAGTAGGCTCTTCCCCCTCATAGAGTTCTAAGAATCTTCGAAAGATTACATCAGCTACTTTAACGGAAAGTTGCTGACTCATGATAGATGCGCAAAGCCTTAGCGGAATATTTTTCCTGATTTTTAATTTAAATGGCGGATGGCCTGCAAGAGCTTTAGCCAGTTTTTTATCTTTTGAAAGATGAACGAGATAATCCATGTTTAATTTAGTGGCGAGTGTGAGAGAATGGGAAGTCTAAAGTTTAAAAGTTTAAGGTTTAAAGGTTTAAGTCTAATTCTTTGTTTATGCCTGAAAAACGATCTGCTTAGAAATTCAATTTCTGAAACTTATCAACCTTTCAACTACACCTATCCTAATTCCATTAACCCATTCCCATTTAACTATTCAATCGACCAACTCATCTCCCCGTTTTTTTCATCTTTCAATAAAATACCGATCTCAGCCAGTTGGTTGCGGATTTTGTCTGATGTGGCCCAATCCTTTTTTTCGCGGGCTTGTTTACGTAAATCAATCAATACCTGCAACACTCCATTTAACTTTTCGCCTTCTGCTAACGTTTCGGTTTTGAGACCCAGGATATCTTCTACATATACTTTCATTTTCTGTTGCAGCATTTGTAAAGTAGTAATATGCAAAGACTGAACAGGTATGTTTTTATCTTTTATGGAATTAATTACAGGCACCAGTTCGAACATATTAGCCAGCACTTTCGCCGTACTGAAATCATCATTGATAAATTCATCCAATTCGTTCAACAGCTTAATCACTTTTTCATCCAGTTCCTGGTTTACGTTTTCCGGCTGTCCGTCATCGTTAGTGATGCGCATTTTCTGCAACCATTCATGTGCCTCCTGTAAACGCTTCAAGCCTTTTTCAGCAGCCAGCAAGGCATCGTTGCCAAAATCAAGCGTACTCCGGTAATGCGTTTGAAGGATAAAGAAACGGACCGTCATGGGCGAGTAAGCCTTTTCCAGCAAGGGATGATCTCCGGTAAACAACTCGGTAAGCCGGATAACATTGTTATAGCTTTTACCCATTTTACGGCCGTTGAGGGTGATCATATTATTATGAATCCAATAACGGACAGGAGCAATGTGATTGCAAATGGTACTTTGTGCAATCTCGCTTTCATGATGTGGAAACAGCAGGTCCATACCGCCTCCATGAATATCAAACTGTGCACCCAAATATTTTGTAGCCATTGCCGAGCATTCAATATGCCAACCGGGAAAACCTTCCCCCCAGGGACTTTTCCAGCGCATAATGTGCTCTGCCGGTGCAGCCTTCCATAGTGCAAAATCAGCCTTATTCCTTTTTTCTTCCTGGCCTTCCAGTTCCCTGGTGGTTTCCAGCATATCTTCAATCACCCGGCCACTCAGTTTACCATAATCATAATCTGCTGCATATTTTTTTACATCAAAATATACACTCCCCTTTTTTTCATATGCATAACCCGCATTAATTAAAGTTTCAATCATATTGATTTGCTCCACGATATGGCCGGTGGCTGTTGGCTCTATCGATGGTGGCAGGCAATTAAATTGATCCATCGCCCAATGATACAGGTTAGTGTATTTTTGTACCAGTTCCATAGGCTCCAGTTTTTCAAGAACAGCCTTCTTTGAAATTTTATCTTCTGCTTCCCGCCCTTCTTCTTCAAAATGGCCGGCGTCTGTAATGTTGCGCACATAACGAACTTTATACCCAAGGTGCATCAGGTAACGGTAAACAACATCAAACGTGATATAAGGACGTGCATGACCCAAATGACTTTCTCCACTAACAGTAGGACCGCAAACATACATACCGGCATGACCGGGTGTTATACTTTTAAAAATTTCTTTTTTCCTCGTTAATGAATTGTAAACTTTGAGATGGCTCATAAATCCTGATTATGCCCGCAGGCTTACTTTAAAATGAATCGCAAAAATAAGAGATATCAATCCACTAAAATTGTTAATACAAAAACTATGAAGTCGATTATTTTTTAAGTTCTATGTCCGCTACCAACAAGTAATGATCTGAATAATTTTTTACTTCCCTGTTAAACTGGTGGATCTTAAAATGATCCGATGCAAATATATAATCGATCCGCAGTGTGGGCGAAAGCGAAGCGAAGGTTCTGCCTATTCCTATCCCTTTTTCCAGGAATGCATCCAGCATCGTTCCCCTGGTTGTAAAATAGGCGTATGAATTAGGTACATCATTCAGATCGGCACAAAAAACAACGGGGTATGGAGCATCTTTTAATAGAGTTTTTACTATGTCAGCCTGGGTACCCCGATGGATAATACCCCATTTTAATTTTGAAAAAATGCTACGGGAATTTTGAAGGATGCTATCTTGTTGACGGGTGATCTCATCAATCTTTTGATAATCTTCCTGCCGAAATTGAACGGATTGAAAATGGGTTGAATAAACCCTGATTGTATTACCGCCCACTTTAATATCAGCATGTATAAGCGCTTCGGGAATCGTAGGCCGCGGGTAATGAACAACACCACTGCTGATAATGGGGTAACGGGAAAAAATGATTGAACTATAAAATAACCGGTTACCATCTTCCCTGAAATCAAAATAAAAATATTTATACCCAAGGTTCTTTTGAATGTACGCTATGTTGTCATAATATTCTGGTTTGGTTGAAGTCTGAAATTCCTGCAGGCAAACAATATCGGCGTCCTGTTGCTTTAGTAATTCCATCATTTTCAAACGGGTTTGACTTCCTTTATTATTATTCCGGCTTAATTCTATGAACCTGGCAACATTCCATGAAGCAACCCGAATGTGATTGGGATCTTTTGTAAAATTATATTCACTGATTGGGTTGGCTGCAAAAAAAACGCTGATGCTTTTCCATCCAACCAATAATGGAACAAGACAAATTAAAGCATATTTCGGTTGAATAATCAACCAGAAAAAGAACATTAGAATCAAGGAAAATAATAGACCGGCAAATCCAAGACCCAATAATGATACATACCAATACGTGGAAGGATGCAGGTAAGGAGCAAGGCATGATAACAAAAAAAGCAATGCTATAAAAACATTGATAGCAACCAGGACCTTAATTGTAAAGCGGCGGATCTTGCTGGGCATCCCTCAATATAAAGACTTTTAAAAGGAATTAAAAGTTTCCGACGAATGCTTAATAAATTTTAAGAATTCTTATTCCAGGGTTTATAATTCACTTTCTGTGTGGGCCGGTCAGTTGGTACTTCCGGTAATGGTTCACAGGGTTTTGCATGCAAATGCATTTCTTGTGGTAATCGCTGGTATAATCGTGTACCTTCTGTTTTCCATTGCAGCATTTCATCACTCACTTTTTTAATGACCCTGGAAGGATTACCGACAACAACAGAACGTGCAGCAATGATCTCACCTTGCTTTATAAAAGTTAATGCACCCACTATACATTCATCGCCCAAATCCACATTATCCATGATCACAGCATTCATACCAACCAGGCAATTTTTGCCAATCGTAGCTCCATGAATTACAGCCCCATGACCAATATGTGCAGATTCTTTCAAATGAACCGTAACTCCAGGGAACATGTGAATGATACAATTTTCCTGCACATTGCAACCATCCTCAATAATGATAGCACCCCAGTCGCCACGCAGCATGGCACCTGGCCCGATGTAAACATCTTTACCAATAATTACATTGCCTGTTACTACCGCCTGGTGATGAACGAAGGACGTTGGATGTACAACAGGCCTGAAGCCATCAAATTCATAAAACATACCAATACTTTCGTTCAAAAATGACGAATTTATCTGAGAATGGATTAGGTGCCCTCCACTGGGTCGGTTTTCACCCGCGGGCCACGATTAATTCTTTGGATAACACGTACCAATAAAAAGATAATCAAACCTGTTCCTAAAATGCCTACAACAATGGCTAAACCCTCTGAGCCGCTACAGGCAATTCCGCAGGATAAGGCTGCCATCAAATATACCAAGCCAACTGCTATAATTATTGAAAGTATGATCAGGGCAGCTTTCTCCCCTTTAGTAGATTCTTTATACTGTTTCCTGAATTCCTTCCATTTACTTTTTAAATTTTTCCTGAGTTCTTTTTTGGATAATGGCTTTTTTATCATTTTATCAGCCGATGCATCTGGATGGGCTATAGCTGTAGATGCCACCGATGTTGGAGGAGCGTGTGAAAATGTTATGGCATAGGCACCTGAAAAACTGTTGTAAGATGTTCTGTTGATTGAATTGCCACCATAAACGATAAAAAGAAAAGTAGAAACAGCTAACAACAGGTCTGCCGTTTTTTGTTGCCGATAAAAATTTTTGTAACTGTTTTTTCTTTCTTTAGATGGATAAATTAATACTCCCGTAAACAATAATCCAATAGGGAGGTAAATGAATAAAATAGTAAGAATAATATCTGCAGAAAATAGTAAATCGCCTAAAAATAAACCCAACAGGTTTATAACGATATATAACAAACCAATCAGGAGGCGGGTAAGCATAATATGCCTGCGTGCCCAATATGAAATTTTTCTCATAAGCTTGTTTTGAAAGTTAGATGGTTAAAAAGATATCTCCACTAAATTTAATCTAATTCCTTTAATATCATCCAGCAAGGTTATTCAATATTCCAATTGATATCTTTTCGAAAAACTACTCCATTAAAAAGTGCAACCAACTCCTGGTTTTCATTTTCAACTCTTACAAGGTAATTGCCCACCCGGCTGCTGCAACTCATTTCTTCTGCAATTGCAATAATATTATCTCCTTTTTTAAGAGGTTTAATATGAGATATGGAAGTTTCAATAGATACGGCTTGCTTTCCATGACTGTTTGAAGCAAAGGCCAGGGCACTATCTGCCAAAGAATAAGCGATACCACCATGCGCAATCCCAAATCCATTACACATTTCTTCCCTGATAACCATTTTTAACAGGCAATAACCAGCCCTTTCCTCCATTCTTTCAATGCCTAACCATTGTGAAAAGAAATCCTTTTCCATCATTTGATCTACTATTCGGGTTGCTTTCTTTTTCACAACTAATTTATTTTCCGTTAAAAACAGGCTTACGCTTCTCTATGAAAGACTGCACGCCTTCTTTGTAATCATGGGTTTCCGAAGCCAATTGTTGAAACTGATCCTCCAACCTTAATTGATCATCAAGCGTATTGGTAAAAGATGACAGTAAGGCTTTCTTCGTATAAGCCAGGCCGGTAGTTGGCATCTGTGCCAATTTTTTGGCAATGGAGAAAGAGCTTTCTGCAAATTCATCATCCTCAAAAAATTTATAGATCATTCCTAATCTTTCCGCTTCTTCGGCACCTACCTTTTCACCCAGCATCATCAGGGCACTTGCTTTTTGCCAGCCAATTAACCGGGGTAAAAAGTAGGTTCCCCCACTATCTGGTATCAAACCGATTTTTGAAAAAGCCTGGATGAAGGCTGCACTTTTTGAAGCTACAACCACATCGCAACAAAGTGCAATATTGGCTCCGGCTCCAGCAGCCACACCATTTACAGCAGCTACCACCGGTTTTTCAAGGGCTTTTATTTTAATTACCACAGGATTAAAATGTTCGGCCAATATTTTATTGGTTGATGGCGGATTTGGACCCGTCAGTTCCTCAATGTCCTGTCCGGCAGAAAATGCTTTACCCGAACCCGTTATATAGACAGATCGTATTTCATCCGAACGGCAATCATCCAGCATCTTTTGAAGGTTCAAGGCCATTTCACCATTAAAAGAATTTAATTTTTCTGGCCTGTTGAGTGTTAAGCAGCCTACCCCTTCGAGTATCTCAAATAAAACTGATGACATGCTAAAAAGTTTTATGGCAATTTACAGTATTTACCCTTGCGTGTTATGACCGTTACAACGTTATAAATATTTTGTTTTACCGGGAACAGCAACAGGATAGTAACCATAATTATCCGGCATTACCGGTGGTGCTGCATTAAAATCAAATTCTTTTGGCATGATACTGATACCTGAATCCAACAATTGTTCGGCATCCAGGACCTGTCCTGAATAGGTTGCCATTCTACCCATTATTGCGGACAATGTACTGTAAGCGCCAATTTCTGCATCCGCGAATTTGTACTGGTTTTTAGCAACGGCTGCAAATAGTTCGTCATGTTCCGTCTGGTATGGATTCCTGTCTTTCTTTTTATCAAATTGAAAAAGAGTTTTACCCTTGGGGTCTTTGATCATGGCTGCATCTCCATATATTTTTCCTTTTGTACCGATCATCAATTCATCCACCTTACTCATTGTTCCGGGAATGTGACGGCATTGGCTGTTAAGAATGGTGCCATCTGCGTAATGATATTCTACAAAATGATGATCAAAAATTTCTCCATGATCTTTTCCGTTACGAACCTGCCGGCCACCAAGCCCTTGTGCTTTTACCGGGTAGGCGCCTTTAAACCAATTGACCACATCTATATTATGAATATGCTGTTCTACAATATGATCACCACAAAGCCAGTTAAAGTAATACCAGTTACGCATCTGGTATTCCATTTCTGTTTGATTATATGTTCGGGGTTTAACCCAAACTCCATCATTGTTCCACCAGGCCTGTGCGGAAGTTATATCACCAACCAGGTTTTTATTTTCATATAAAGCCCTGTATGAATCCTGGTAACGACGTTGCAAACCGACCACCACATTTAATTTTTTTTGTTTGGCTGATGCTGCCGCCTGTAATACTTTTTGTATTCCCGCAGGATCTACTGCTACGGGCTTCTCCATAAATACATGTTTGTTATGTTGTATGCAGGACTCAAAATGGTAAGGTCTGAAACCGGGAGGAGTGGCAAGTATAACCACATCGGCTAATGGGATGGCTTTTTGGTACGCATCAAATCCAACAAATTTTCTTGCTTCCGGAACATCCACACGATCCTTTACACTGCCATCCATACCCCAGTCAGACAGATCATCTGCCGATAAAGTTTTAAAACAACTATCCAGCCTGTCGCGAAAAGCATCTGCCAGTGCAACCACTTTTACATTCTGTTTGCTTAGTAAAGCCTGCAATGCCGCCCCTGTACCACGACCTCCGCAACCTACAACGGCTACCTTGATAATTTTATCTTCTTTAGAAAAAAAATTAGCTTTAGAAATAATAGGCATGGCCAAAATACCACCGCCCAGGATGCCGGAATTTTTTACAAATTCACGTCGTGAGTTTTTCTCATTCATAATAGTCAGGTTTATTATTTACCAAGATGTAATTTAAAAAATGATTCAATGGCTTCAGGTGTTGGTTGTTCAACTGGTCTTACAATCCGAAAACCAATAAACGGTGCGTCCGTATTCCACCACTTACTTTTAGGTATTTGCGGATCACGTTGATTCCATTTTAATTCCGATTTTATCCTGTTAGCCGGTCTTAATTCAGTGGCTTCATCCAAATAGCTACCTCCTTTAATAGTTCGTGGATGTTTTTTATCAGGGATCAAAACAGGATTATTTATTTCTGATTTCATTCGTTCAAAATAATTTTCATCATATTGGTCTAAGGTCCACTCTGCAACATTACCATGCATATCATACAAACCCCAATCATTGGGTTTTAATAAACCGGCTTCGTGATATTTACCCTCACTGTTTTTTTTATACCATGCAAAATCAGCTAAATCCTTTTCATCATCACCAAAAAAATAAGTAGTTACAGATCCGGCCTTTGCCGCATATTCCCATTCAGCTTCCGTTGGCAGTCTGAAAAAAATGCCCGTTTTATTATAAAGCCAGTGGCAATACATTAATGCGCCATATTGCTGCATACTGTTTGCAGGAAATTTTCCTTCCTTTCCCATTCCCGGAGAAAAATCAATATATGGAGGACTGGGTCTTGTAATAGCATCCACATCACTGTTTACTGCAATATTCAAATCTCTGGTAAAACTTGAGAATTCATTCTGCGTTACTTCGAACTGCCCCATCCAGAAAGGAGATATTTTAAATTCAATTTGTGGACCTTCATCAGTATCTCTTCCAGCTTCACTTGTTTTACTGCCCATTGTAAATTCACCACCTGGTATTGAAACCATAATAAAAGATACAGTTGCACCAGGGATGTTTTGTGTATATTTTTTGAAGCCAGGAATATTTTCCTGCGCCGACAATGTCGATGTAATTATAAAGATAATAAGGCTAACACATAATTTCATATAACTAAGGTATAGAAGTTTGTAATGATGCTAAAAAAAATAACGGTTAAAAGTAGCCGATCTATGTGCAGAAATAACCCCTCCAGATATTTCAAGAATTAACAAAGATGCATTTTCAGATTCGGCCAGTTTCAACGCTTTGGAAATGGGTAAAATACTGCATGCGGTGGCAAGCCAGTCAGCGGTGGCGCCATCATTTGCAATGACTGTTACCTGCCGTTGCACTGTAATACCATACCCGGTTTTTGGATTGATAATATGTGAATATTTTTTACCGTCATGTTGAATGAATTGATACATGTTACCAGAGGTAGCAATGGCCTTGTTACTTAATAATAATCGATGCTCCGATAATTCTACATCATCACCAGGTAAATTTACAGCAACGGACCAGCCTTCTTTTCCTGGCGGAGGTTTACTCATAACGATATCGCCGCCAGCATCAACAAGTGCATGGTGAATATTTTTGGTGTGAAGATGGTCAATCACTTTTTGTGCGGTATAACCTTTAACGATGCCACCAAAATCCATTGATGCCCCTTTTGCTAAAACCAGCACTAAAGAATCGTGGGCAAAAAATTTGAAATAGTTTTTAGAAGATAAATGCCGAGCTTTCCTGACCAGCTTCTTATCAGGAAATTTATTTTCTCTTCTTGCATTACGCCATAAGTTGGTCAATGCCCCTGCAAAAACAGAAAATGTTTTTTGAGATTTTTGATTAGCTTCGACAGACAATAACATTACATCGAACAAAGCCTGTGAAATTTTTTGAGGATGTTTACCAGCATGAACAGCCAGTTGACTTATCTCACTATTTGTATCAAAATCACTGAAAGTTATATTCAATGAATCAATAAGATCAAAACTTTCTTTGGCCACTTGGCTCGCTTCAGCAGAATCCGCGTGATAAAAAATGATCTGAAACGTCGATCCCATTTTATTTTCCGTAAATTGAAACCTCGAAGTTTGTCCGCTAGCGGATGAAGAAATCAACAAAACAATCAGTAGCAATCTGCACATTATATAAAACCTTACATTTATTCTCAAAGATAAAAATATGGAACGTAGAAACTTTTTGAAAAATTCGTTAATAACAGGAGCAGCAGTAGCTACCGGTGCTCAAGCTTTTGCAACAGCAAGTCATTCATCATCCACAAATAATTTATCATCAAACATTAAACAGTTTAACCTGGATTATGCATTTCACGATGGTATGTTCCGCCAACATGGAGGTGAATCTTTTAAAGACCAGATAAAATGGGCACACGACCAGGGTTTCAGAAGTATTGAAGATAATGGGATGATGGCTCGAACACCTGAACAACAAAAACAGATTGGAGACACCCTGGCAAAACTGGATATGAGAATGGGTGTGTTTGTAATAACCACGGATAGCTGGCACTGGAAAACTACATTAACCACCGGCAAACAGGAATGGACAGATAAAATGATCAAAGATTGCAAGACTGCTGTGGAGGTTGCGAAAAGAGTCAATGCAAAATGGATGACAGTTGTGCCGGGAAATTATGACCGCAGTTTATCGCATGAAATGCAAACGGCAAACGTTATAACGGCATTGCGTAAAGGCAGTGAGATACTGGATAAACACGGGCTAGTGATGGTACTGGAACCTTTAAGTGATAACCCTGATCTTTTCCTTCGACATTCACACCAGACTTATATGATCTGCAAAGCTGTGAACAGTCCTGCATGTAAGATTTTATACGATGCTTATCATATGCAGCGAAACGAAGGAGACATCATTGCCAATATAGATCGATGCTGGGAAGAGATTGCATATTTACAAGTTGGTGATAATCCTGGCCGTAATGAACCTACAACCGGGGAAATGAATTATAAAAACATCTTCAAACATATTTACAACAAAGGTTTTAAGGGTATTGTGGGCATGGAACACGGTAATGCACAACCGGGAAAAGATGGCGAAATTGCTTTGATCAATGCTTACCGGGAAGTAGACGGGTTCAAGTAAAAATTAAAAATTAAAAAAAAAACTACCTATTTGCAGCTACATAATTTAACCATTTTTTACTTTTAAATTTTAAATTTTTAATTAACTCAGTGGCATTTAAAATAATCAAACGGCTCTTTGCAATTTTCGCAGCGGTAAAGTGATTTACAGGCCGTGCTGCCAAACTCGCTGATTCGGGTTGTATTATAGGAACTGCAACGAGGACATTGCACCGATTCATCTGCAAATAAAGCAGTACTGCAAACCTGTTGCTTTGGATTGGGAGGCGCAATACCAAAAGCTTTTAATTTTTCTTTGCCAGCTTCAGACATCCAGTCGGTTGTCCATGCAGGAGATAATACCTGTTTAACTTTTACATCCTTATATCCATATTCCATCAGTTTTAAACGGATGTTCATGCTGATGATATCCATAGCAGGGCAACCAGAATATGTAGGTGTTATAACTACTTCGTACTGGTGATCATTAAAAACAACATCCCGCACAATACCCAGGTCAATAACCGACAATACCGGCACTTCCGGATCATTCACTTCTTCCAGGATTTTCCAGATCTGTTGTTTTACTAATGCCGGATCAGGTGTATGTTGGGTTGTTTTGTTCATTTAAAATATTACCAGGTTGCGTTTGGAAAAGTTCTTTGGATATATTGCATTTCTGCCAATATATATCCCAGGTGTTCCGTATGTCTGCCACTGGTTCCACCCGTTTGCATCCATCCACTAACAGGCATGCCCAGGTTAGCTTCGTCAAAAATATTTTTTACGCGGTTTACCCAGGATTGCTGCAGAAGTTTTGTATCAGAGTCCGGAGCCAGGGCTTCATCAATGAAAGGTTCAAACATTTCTCCGGTATACATCCAAAGATCATCAACAGCATTTTGCATCCGGGCATGACTTTCATCCGTTCCATCGCCCAGGCGAATAACCCATTCGCTGCTCCATCGTAAATGATAAGTCACTTCTTTAAGTGATTTATCAGCAATGGCTGCAATCGTTGCGTCCGGGCTTTTTATCAAATTTGTATACAAATCATATTGCCAGGCACTGAAAAAGAATTGACGCAAAATTGTGAATGCCCAGTCACCTCTTGGTAGTTCAGGCATTAAAAAATTCAAGTATTGATTTTCATCCCGCAAAAAAGCAAGATCATCTTCGTTCAACTCTCTCCCATAATTTTTCCATGGCCTTGGAATAAGATGGTCTGTGGCATTCTTTTCATCATCCGAAAAACCGTTGTACAATTCTGCCGCATAGGCATAAAAATTTTTGGCTTGCCCCAGTAAGTCCAGTGAGATATTGGTAATAGCTATGTCCTGCTCCAGTACTGGTCCATGACCACACCATTCGCTGTTACGCTGGGAAAGAATAAGGGCGTTGTCGGCGAGATGGAGGGTGCATTTGATAAGTTGGTATGTTGATTGCATCAGGAATTTGGGATTGGGAATTAGGAATTAGTTTTTATCGACCATCTAAATAAATCAATTAAAAATTTTATAATTTCTTTTGTTTGTCTAAATAATTTATGTACCCGTTTATCAATTTAAAAACTGTTTCACACATAATCTCTATTTCTAAAAAATCTTCCTGTGAAATATAATTTTCATCAAATGCAATAACTAAGCGATCAATTGTTTCCGTGACAGAACCTCTTGCCTGAATAAAAAAATGTCTTGTATCTGAATAAGTATATCTGCCATAACCTTCGGCCATATTATTTGTCACTGAACGGCTTGCCCGGATCATTTGGGAAGCCAGTTGAAATTTTTCCTCGGGTGGCAATTTTTTAACAAGGATTGAAATTCTATTTCTTAAATCTCTTCCTTTCTTCCAGCAATCTAATTCCTTAAACCCTTTATATGAATTTGATGAAGACATTATCTGTATAATTATTATAAAAACTATTCAAATCCATATGCCTTTTTTGAATTTCACCCCAAATTCCTGATTCCTTTTCCCTGATTCCAAAAACTACATATGCTTCACTTCATCAGGCAGGTCATAAAAAGTAGGATGACGATAAACTTTATCATTGGCGGGTTCATAAAAGCTTTCAGCATCATCAGGATTGGTGGCGTGAATATGTTTGCTTTCAACCACCCAGATACTTACACCCTCCTGCCGGCGTGTATAAACATCCCGGGCATTTTCAATGGCCATAGCAGCATCGGCAGCATGCAAACTGCCTGCGTGTTTATGATCCAGGCCTTGTTTACTGCGGATAAAAACTTCCCAAAGTGGCCAGGTCCCCCCAACCTCTAAAGTGGGCATTGGAGAAACAGATTTTTTTTCAATTTTTTTTTCTGAATCATTTGGTAAGCCACCACCTTCAATGGCATCGTAATCACCGTAATAGTATTTTTTATAGAGATTCATCATTTTTGAATTTATGTTTAGCAGCCCCCCCGCCCCCCAAAGGGGGGATTGGAGAAACAGATTTTTTTTCGATTTTTTTTCTGAACCATTTGGTAAGCCACCACCTTCAATGGCATCGTAATCACCGTAATAGTATTTTTTATAGAGATTCATCATTTTTGAATTTATGTTTAGCGTTTAGGCTTTAAAAGGTTTAAAGGTTTAAAAGTTTAAAAATATGTTCTACATTTTACTTTTGTAGAAGGACATCTTATCAACAAACCACCTTATCACCTTTCAGCCCAATTCCCAATATCCCAATCCCTAATTAACTAATCAACCATTCAACCATTCAACTATTCAACTCCTCACGCTGCTTCCTGTTTTTGCCGCATAGCCCGTTTATTAGCATATGCTACTGCTGCTTCCCGCACCCATGCACCTTCTTCATGAGCTTTGCGGCGGGCATCAAGGCGTTCTTTATTGCAGGGACCATTGCCTTTTACCACGTTCCAGAATTCATCCCAATTAATTTCACCAAAATCATAATGCTTTCGCTCTTCGTTCCATTTGAGATCGGGATCAGGTACTGTGAGGCCAAGAACGTTTGCCTGTTCGGCGATCATATCTACAAAGCGTTGCCTCAATTCATCATTGCTGAAACGCTTGATTTTCCATTGCATACTTTGTTCGGTATGCGGGGAGTCACTGTCGTGCGGACCAAACATCATCAGGCTTGGCCACCACCAGCGATTGAAAGCATCCTGCGCCATAGCTTTTTGTTCAGGACTTCCCTGGCAAAGCATTAATAATATTTCAAAACCCTGGCGTTGGTGAAAACTTTCTTCTTTGCAGATTCTTATCATAGCTCTGCTATAAGGACCATAAGATGCCCTGGTAAGCGGAACCTGGTTCATGATAGCAGCGCCATCAACCAGCCAACCTATGGCGCCCATATCGGCCCAGGTGGTTGCGGGATAATTAAATATGGATGAATACTTAGCCTTACCGGAATGTAACTGATCTATCATTTCATCGCGGCTTATGCCAAGCGTTTCTGCAGCGGAATATAAATAGAGCCCATGTCCGGCTTCATCCTGAACTTTGGCAATTAATATCTGTTTTCTTTTTAAAGAAGGAGCCCGGCTGATCCAGTTACCCTCTGGCAACATGCCAACAATTTCGCTATGAGCATGCTGGCTTACCTGGCGGATCAAGGTTTGCCGGTATTTTTCCGGCATCCAGTCACGCGGTTCAATGCGAATCTCCTGTTCCAGTTTCTGATCAAATAATGCTTGTTCCATATGGTGTAATTTCAGGTCTCAAATTTACAATAAAGTTCAGGCAGAG
>MWWA01000057.1_pt1 | contig 36584 bp, 37 predicted proteins | sample 1047341 | NCBI WGS metagenome assembly MWWA01 (sample SAMN06349978, study PRJNA376086) | soil metagenome | isolation source: MS5-1 sample Antarctic (ecotone) soil | place: Antarctica | collected 2015-01-13
CGGGCTGAAGTGATTACCGGCTTTTGAATAATGGTAAATTTTGCTACCTTCTTTATGCGCCGGATAAAATGCTGGTCTTCCAAGACAATATGTTTCTCACAAAAGCCACCCGCCTCGTGAAATTTCTCCTTACGTATAAAAAGGCCCCCGGTAAAATAACAGTACAACCGGGCCTTTTTTTAAAGCTTTCTCCAGGTTATATTTCTTTCCCTCCGCATCTGTTGCGGTAAACCGTGGCGCTTTGCTGCCCACTGCAAGACCTTTTACTTCTGTTACCGCTTTTTCATTTTGCGCCATTATGGAAGTGTTCATGGTAGTAAAAAGCAATAACAGACCAAAAAAGTATTTGGAAACAATTTCATATTTTTTGTTTTTCTGGTTTGTAAATCAGCAGCAACCGCCGCCATCATAGAAATAAGTGCTTTCAGAAATAAAAATATCATTCCTGTTTAATGCCTTTAATGCCCCAGAGGTTTTATCACATACAGCCAAAGGTTGATTAGGCAATAGCACATGCCCTTTTTCATCATCAAAGCATTCCCCTGTTCCGTAATAAATAGCTGTCATGCCTGTAAATATACAAGGTCCGTCGGCGGGCATAGGATCTTTGATAGCACAAACTTCCACGCTTTCAATAAAAATCAGTTCATCGGTTTTGTAATTTACGGGATCGAGGATGCGGTATGGACGTTTAGCTCGTATTTCCACTGTTCCAAAACCCACATCGGTGATCATCTTGATATAACTTCTCAGCGGCAAAGAGCCACTTAAGCAAAGGGCTCTAAGACGCACATCTTCGTATAAATTTTCGGGCATCTTCTGTTCGCAGGTTGGGTCAGAAAGCACCAGCCTTCCACGGGGTTTTAATACCCGGTACATTTCCTGCAAAGCTTTCTTTAAATCTTCCTGTTTAAAAATATTGAACAGGCAATTTTGCGCTGCTACATCAATACTATTATCTTCTACCGGTAATTGAAGCGCATCACCTTTTACAAGGTTTATAAACTCAGAACGAAACCAGGGATTTTGTTTTTCTGCTTCTACGAAATTTTGTTTACTGGCTTCCAGCATTTCCGCTACAACATCTACACCTGTTACACCACCTGTCTGCCTGGTGAAATAAGCAAATTGCAAAAGCTCCATACCGCCGCCTACACCCACATATAAAATTTTAGGATTGTTTACGAGGTCTCTTGAATTTACGGTGCTTCCGCAGCCATAGTTCATTTCCAACATGCGTTTCGGAATACTTAATCCCGGTAGTTGCCACACAGGTGTTGTGGTACAACACAGGCCAACATTGGGGCTTTCTGCTGCCTCTTTATAAACATTTATCGTCGTTTCTAAATATCCTTTTTGCATTTTTTATTGGTTTGGATTTTGAAAGATTAAGTATAATACAGCTCTTAAGATACTGCGCCTCCACAACTTGATCCTGCACCTGCAGTACAGCCATAACAATGTTGGTTAACAATCACAGACCGTTTATTCAATGCTTCCGTATTAAACTGTGAAATATGTTTTGATTCTACGCATGCTACTTTGAGGTCCAGCATCTGGTTAAAATCACAATCGTATAAGTAACCGTCCCAACTAATTGAAATAGTATTACGGCACATAACATTGGCAGCAGCTCCCGGGTTAAAAGCGGTTACCAATTTCTCCATGTATTTTTCATAGTTACCGCTTGTGAGCAGGTAATCTAAATAACGGCTGATGGGCAAATTGGTAATGGCATAAAGACTATTGAACTCAATCCCGAAATCTTTTTTTAATGCTGTTTTAAATTCTTTTTCAAGAGCATCTTGTGCAGGTGGTAAAAAAGCACCGGCAGGATTATATACAAGGTTCAACATCAAGCCTGACCCTTCTTTGCCATAACCTACTTTATTCAGCATTTGTAATGCTTTTATGCTGTCTTCAAATACCCCATTACCCCGTTGCCTGTCAGTTCGGGCTGCCGTATAAAAAGGCAATGATGAAACTACTTCCACACCATGATGTGCAAAGAACTGCGGCAGGTCGTAATATTTTTTATTAGCCAGAATAATAGTCAGGTTGCACCGCACAATCACATGCCGTTTCAGTTTCGTGATCTCTTCTACAAACCAACGGAAATCTGGATTCATTTCCGGAGCGCCACCGGTAAGGTCTACGGTTTTTAATGAAGGGTTAGCCATCAATGCATCAAGACATTGCTGCATGGTTTTCCGGGTCATAATCTCTTTACGATCGGGCCCGGCATCTACATGGCAATGTTTGCATACCTGGTTACACATTTTGCCTACATTAACCTGAAAGATCTCAACCCCTCTTACTTTTAATGGATACAGCCCTATTTCTTCAAGCTTTTGCTGAAACGGTATCAACTTATAAAGGTGCTGATCATCCTGCAAGATGCTCACCTGTGCCGCTGCAGCAGCCAGTGGATGATGCTGCCGCTGCAGCGATTTAAGATTTATTGAAATGTCTGACACAATTTTTATAAAGATTGATAAAAACAAAATGTACGCCGGGAAGTTCAACTGTAGCTTATTAATTCCAGATTCACTTTTACATAGCTATTTCTTTCACCTTATTCATTATCTGTACACTATGAACCAGGGAGAAGATTGGAACAAGTTTAGCATAGTATATTTTAGAAAGAAATTAGTCAAAAACACTACATACCAGGAGCCTTTTGGTCAGGAAATTTTGTATCTCCCCCTACATTGAAATGGAGCTTTTGTAAATAAGGATCCATCTTACCCTGCATCATTTCTTTTATAGCCCTTGCATAATACATTCTTGCCTCATCAACGGTTTTATTACCTGTTGCTATATCATTTGCCAGATTCAGGGCCAGGAAATTCGCTTCCTCTTTATCACACCTTGCTGATATTTCACCTACTGTTCTTGCAATTACCACACTGCCATCATAATTTGCTAATTGATCATATTTATCCGCAGGCACACTATAATCTACAAACTGCTCCAGAAGATCAAGGTGTGGCATGGGGAAGTTATGCTGTACGGGCTCTTTGTGTATGATCGTTTTCTTCCAGGGGCCATTGTTATTCCACACCAGCATATTGCCGGTGACTGCATTCGGAGCACCATATTTAGCCATCGTAGTATTGGCTACTTCCCGGCTTTTTTCCGGCCACCCGCTAATCATTCCTTTTGCCTCCGAAGCGGAAACGCTACTCATCCTGTTGGTAGAAGTACAGGCGGTTAAAGACGCCAAAGCAACAATTAATGCTGCTGATAAAATCTGTTTCATAAATTCTTTGTTTATGTTTGAAAAAATTAGTTTAAACAAAAGCAACAGGTACACAAAAACTTTCTGTAAACAAGTATGCTTTTCCCTGCTTGCCGAAAAATGTTTATGGCTTGCTTATGTATAGTCGCAATTAGCTAGCCAGCCTGACAATAAACAGAATCTTTTTTTATTACTTTCCCAGAAGCTCATCCAGAATTTTGGCTTCAAGTGCAGTAGTGTTAGGTTTTGCAGCTAATGTAGTATGTGCATGCCTCTTGAGTAAACGCTCCAAAAAGCGATTTTGCTTTAGGTAATTACGACAGCCGCTGCACATGGACAGATGCATATTTAGTTGCGCCTTTTCTACAATGCCTAAACGCGCATCATTGCTTTTTTCTATCAGGTAGGTGGCTTTACGGCAGTGCAGCATTACCGCATTCATCAATTGGCGCATAATATGCTTTTATTTTTAGCTAAGTAAGTTAATGGTTAATAGTATAGTCGTAATTAATAAAACATCCTGACAAAAGAACTAGTGCTATGTTAAGAATAAAATGACGTATCGATTTGTGAATGGTCAATGGTGAAATATTGACCATTCACCATTGCCCATTCACACTTAACGTAGCACTAGGAAATACTTCCGCTTTTAAACCATTTATTTTCCAGGCAGGTCTTCAACAACAGCTTTGCCCGGTGCATGATCTGCCAAAAGTTTACCTGTGATATGTCCAGCTTTTGGCAAACACGCTGGCTGTCGGTACCATCCAGGTATTTAAGCTCTACAACGGTTGACATTTTTTTAGGTAATGCTTCTATACAATGGTGCAATGCCTGAATAAAGTCCGGGTTATCCAGCAGCTCTTCATCTGTACTCCATTGAATAGATGAACAAGGGGCTTTTAGTCTTCCGTTTTCATCAAATAATCCATCAGCCGCATCGCCGACCGAAAAGTTTTCTACCTGCTTATATTTTTGACGGTAATAATCAGCAATCTTATTTTTTAAAATAGAAAACAACCAGGTCTTAGGTGCACTTTTGCTTTCAAAGCGATGGAAAGATTCGAGGGCAGAAAGAAACGTGTTTTGAACAATGTCTTCAGCCGTTAGTTTGTCAGGCACTTTTGAAACTGTATAGGCATATAAATCCGTCGTATATTCTTTTACCCATGAACTGATTTCGTCTGTTGCAGCAACCATAACGTTTTAAATTTCGTATTTACAGAAATTGTGCTTTGGAGCTAAAATTGTTTACTTCATATTCCCAACGAATATGTTGATGGCACCTAAAGGACAATCTTTTTTAACTTCATATACTTAAAGGTACAGCTTCAAATCTCTTATCAGTACGAGTGTACTATTTATCCTAGCCATAGCCACAGAGGAGCCTTGATGAAATAATGAAAACACGAGAGCGGATATGCAAAAAAGCCCAGGAACTATTCCACAAAAAAATGGCATTGGAAGGTATCTGTAAGAAGCATTTGTGAGAAACTGAAAATAAGCGTCGGAAACTTTACGTATCATTATCCTGATCAGCACAATATAGTCATAGAGCTGTATAGAAAAGCTCCAAAAACTGCTCTTTCCCGAAGAATTATCTATTCGAAGAAAATGAAGGATTTCGAACCGAAAAAGTAAATTCTTTCTTTTCACTGATTGCAGGCGGAGCAAGCCTTTCAAAAGAATATAAAAAAGGGGCAAACAAGTTAAAGGCTTGTTTGCCCCATCAGCGGAGACTAAGGGATTCGAACCCTTGATACCCTTTAGAGGTATACACACTTTCCAGGCGTGCTCCTTCAACCACTCGGACAAGTCTCCATTTTTGAGCGGCAAAAATACAATGTACAAACTTACTGAAACAATTTTTTTGCATTGGCTGTGGTCATCGCCGCCACTTCTTCTAAACTTATTCCTATTAAAGTTGCGAGCTTTTCCGCGACAATGGGAACATAAGCAGATTCATTTCTTTTACCCCTGAATGGAACCGGCGCCAGGTAAGGGGCATCCGTTTCCAATACCAGCTTATCTAATGTTAGTTCCTGCACTACCTTATCCAAACCGGAATTTTTAAAGGTCAGCACACCGCCAATCCCCAAATAAAAACCCAGGTCAATGATTTTTTGAGCTTGCTCCAACGTACCCGAAAAACAATGAAACACCCCTTTTAATTTCCCATTTTGCTTTTCCTGTACAATATCAATACAATCATCAATGGAATTGCGGGAATGGATCACAATAGGCCGGTTATATTTCAGGGCCAGGTCAGTTTGCCTGCGCATGGCCATCTTTTGCAGATCAACAAAACTGGTATCCCAATAATAATCCAGCCCTGTTTCACCAACAGCTATAAACGCTCTCTTTTCAAACCAGCTTTCAACCAGGGCTAGTTCTTCTTCCACCTTATTATTAACCGAACATGGATGCAGGCCCATCATGGCCCTGGCTTTACCTTTAAATTCCTCTTCTGCAGCTAACATGCTTTCATGAATTGATGAATCAATGGCAGGCATATAAAACTGGTTGACACCATGGTTTTCGGCACGTGCAATCATTTCCCCCCGGTCATTATCAAATTCATCAAGGTAAATATGGCAATGAGTGTCTATATACATTAAAAATATTTTTAAGAAAGAATTAAACCTATTTAAATAATTTATATCTGATAAGCGTTAATAAATCACAAATAATCAAAACTTAGTTATGAAAACTACCTTCAAAATTACCCAAATGATAGCTGTGCTTTTTTTATTCGCAGCTGTTTCTTTTACATCCTGTAACAAGGAAATCAGCGATGACAATTCATTAACTCCCGAGGAAGAAACCCAGGCTTCAGAATATTCTTCGGAAAGCGATGCTGAGGCGGAAGATGTTTTCAGCAACCTATTCGATGATGTAATGGGTGTTAATGATGAAGTGGGCATGTCGGGTCTTGGCATTTTTGGACAAAAAGCGCAGGATAGTCCTGGCGAGTTGAACAGAACGACCGCTTGTTTTTCCGTTATCATTAACCGTTTAAATACACCTAATGTTTTTCCTGTTGAAATTGTAATTGATTTTGGGAGTGGCTGTGTTGGAAGAGATGGTAAAACCCGCTCAGGTAAAATAAAAACCACCTACACCAACAGGATGGTAGTGCCCGGGGCTAAAGCTACCACTGTTTTTGATGGCTATAAGGTAAATGACATTTCAGTACAGGGAACACATGTTATCACCAATACCAGCACTTCTGATGTGCGCCAGTTTACAGTAGTTATTGAAGATGCGAAACTGTCAAATCCAAATGGTAACTATTCTGAATGGAATAGCCGTAAAAAATTCACCCAGATCCATGGGTTGGGAACACCAAATTTTCCCCACGATGATATTTTTAAAATTGAAGGATCGGCGAGTGGTAAAGTTAAAAGAGGTAATGTAATTGTTGCCTGGCAAAATGAAATAACTGAACCATTGATCAAGAAATTTAGCTGCCGCTGGATTGTAAAAGGTACAGTTAAGACCTGGCGCAGGAGCAGCGCATCAACCTCTCCATGGATTGCCGTGCTTGATTATGGCGACGTAAACTGCGATAATAAAGCCACCATTACGATAAATGGAGTGACTAAGGAAATAAGTTTGCGCTAATTAAAAAATAATATACCTTTAAACCAGTTTTCATAGGGTACGGATTAAAAACGGGCCAGGGTTTCTACCCAGGCCCTAATTTTTTTACTGAATACCAACCCTTTATACTCCATTAAAGGATCCCCAAAATATTATTTACAGGATAATTTTTCGAACCTGAATCCCTTCTCCGAAAAGTATTTCAACACCCCGGGCAAACAAACACTCATTCGGGGCCACGCCTTCTCACTATCATGAAATACAATGATGGAACCATTCTGACTATTCAATAAAATATTTTCTGTGCATTGTTTTCCATTCAGTGTTTCGTCGAAATCTCCACTCAATACATCCCACATAATAATGGCGGCTTTTTTAATACCCATTGCACCTGCTACATATTTGGATTGAAAACGGGTGATACGCCCATAAGGCGGTCTGAATAAATGAGTATCAATATACTTTGCAGCTTCGGCTATGTCTTGCAGGTAGTCTGCATCCGGAACCTTCCACCCATTTAAATGATTCTGGGTGTGATTACCTACTGCATGGCCTTCATCTAAAATGCGCCTGTATATTTCAGGGTGATTGAGTACATTTTTCCCGATGCAAAAAAAACTGGCCTTTGCACCGGCTTTCTTCAATTCATCCAAAACAAATGGAGTAGCTATGGGATGAGGACCATCATCAAAACTGAGGTATAATATTTTTTCATCCGTATTGATCTTCCAGGTATAAGCAGGATATATCTTACGCAACCAGGCCGGTGTTCGGATAAAATATTTTCGCATCATTACAAAGATAAGCAGTCAGTCAACTGTTCCACTTCTATAACAGGCAACACGCACATCATTCTAAATTGTAATTTTGGCGCTATGAATAATGATGCTATTGTACGTTTTGCTCCCAGTCCTACAGGAGGCTTGCACCTTGGCGGTGTAAGAACCGTTTTATATAATTACCTGTATGCCAAACAAAACCAGGGTGTTTTTATAATAAGGATCGAAGACACTGACCGTAACCGTTATGTAGCCGGAGCCGAAGAATATATTTTTGAATGTTTAAAGTGGTGCGGACTGCAACCCGATGAGAGTGTTGAAAATCCCGGTGAGCATGGGCCTTATCGCCAGAGTGAAAGAAAAGAAATTTATCGCGAGTATGCAGAGCAGTTGATAGAATCCGGCCATGCATATTATGCATTTGATACACCCGCTGAACTGGATGCCATGCGGGAAAGATTGACAACACCTGAAAATCCGAATCCACAATACGATCATACCACGCGGATGTATATGCGTAATTCACTGAGTTTGTCCAAAGAAGAAACGGATGGTTTTTTGAAAAATAATGAGCTCCATGTCATTCGCATAAAAATGCCTGAGCATGAAACGGTAACGTTTACAGATATGATTCGCGGCGAAGTACATTTTGAAGCGGGCATTTCGGATGATAAGGTCTTAGTAAAAGGCGATGGTATGCCAACTTATCACCTGGCGGTTGTAGTGGATGATTACCTGATGAAGATTACCCACGCTTTCCGCGGCGAAGAATGGTTGCCCAGTGCACCGGTCCATATTTTGTTATGGCGCTATTTGGGCTGGAGAGATAAGATGCCTAAATGGGCACATTTCCCATTGATTTTAGGACCTGAAGGAAAATTAAGTAAACGCGATGGAGCTAAATACGGGTTTCCTGTTTATGCTATGAATTGGAAAGATCCCGAAACAGGTATATTAACAGAAGGATTCAGGGAAAAAGGTTTTTTACCGGAGGCATTTATTAACCTGCTTGCTTTGTTAGGCTGGAATGATGGAACGGATAAAGAAATTTATACGTTGGATGAACTGGTTGAAAGTTTTAATATTGACCGCGTGCATAAAGGCGGCGCACATTTCGACTACGAAAAAGCAAAATGGTTCAACCACGAGTGGATCAAAAGATCAACAGCTCAGCGATTATTGCCGGATGTAAAAATTGTTTTGAATAATAACCAGGTTCAACTTCCGGATGATGAAAAACTAACCCGCATTATTGACCTGGTAAAAGAGCGTTGCTCCCTGTTAACTGACTTCTATGAACAAACGAAATTCTTTATTATCTCGCCCGGCGAAATTGATACAGCTTCCATTCAGCCAAAGTGGTCAGCGGCAAAAAAAGAATTTTTTGAAGAATTCATAAATAAAATAAGTGGTTTGGAAAGCATTCATGCCTCAGATTTAGAGACTCTGTTTAAACAACTAGCCCAGGAAAAAAATATTAAACCGGGCGAATTACAACTTCCCTTGCGCATTATGCTGGTTGGAGGAAAATTTGGACCGCCAGTTTTTGAAATTGCAACCATAATTGGTAAAGAGGAAATAATCAAAAGAATTAACCATACGCTGAACCTTTTAAAATAAATATATTTATTACTCAAAAGTTTTCCATGCTGACTGCTTCCTCCCAAAAAGCCAGGCCATACTGGCCTGTTATTTTAATGCTTGTTGCCATCAAACTGACACTTCCTGTTCTATTGCAACATGAAATGTATGAATTGCAACGCGATGAATACCTGTATTATCAACAAGGACAACATCTATCTACAGGTTTCCTTGAAAATCCGCCCCTGATAGCCCTTTTAGGCACTATCACAGCCAGGATGGGTGGAGCGGAATGGATGCTTAAACTGTGGCCTTTGATCTTCGGTGCACTAACGGTGATCCTCACCTGCTTAATAGCAACTGAATTCGGCGGCAATCGTTTTGCGCAATTTTTAGCGGGATTGGGCATTATAACCGGCGCTTTCATGCGGATGCATTATTTATTTCAACCCAACTTCCTGGATATTTTTTCATGGACGCTGGCACTTTATTTTCTCCTCCGTTTTATTAACACCAACCGCAATATTTTTCTGTATCTTATAGCCTTAGCTATAACAATTGGATGGTACAGTAAATATTCCATTTTATTCCTGGCTGTTGCAATAGCTGTATCCATTTTACTGACCAGGCATCGAAAGCTAGTTACAAACAAGCATCTTTATTTTAGTGTTGGATTATTGCTGATATTAATACTTCCCAATATTAATTGGCAATACACACACAATTGGCCGCTATTTCATCATATGGAAGAATTGCAGTCAACCCAATTAAAATTCCTGTCACCACTTGATTTTATCAAGGACCAATTCCTCTACCTGTTACCGGTAGTATTTGTCTGGATCGCTGGCCTTTACCGGGTTTTCAAAACCAAACCTTTTGCAGTTTTTGGATGGACCTATTTATTGGTCATTATTTTACTGTTAGCCGGAAGTGGTAAAAGTTATTATGCTATGGGGATCTATCCCATGCTTTTAGCTGCAGGTGGCGTTGCCATTGAAAGGTTTACATTCAGATATGCATGGCTTCGTGTAGCCATACCTGTTATCGTCCTAATATTAACGCTTCCATTTGTACCTATGCTGCTACCCCTTTGGGAGCCTCCAAAACTGGCAGCATTCTATGAAAAGTATGACGTTGAAAAAACAGGATTGCTTAAATGGGAAGACCAGGAGAACCATGCCTTACCACAGGATTTTGCAGATATGCTGGGTTGGAAGGAACTAACAGAGAAAACGGAAAATTTTTATCATTCCCTCCCCGATAGCATAAAGAAGGATGCTATTATTCTCGCAGATAATTATGGCCATGCCGGCGCTTTACAATTTTATGGTAAAGATGAAGACTTCCGTTCAAAAGTATATACGGATAATGGTTCAAATCTTTTATGGATCCCGGATGATTTTAATTTTAAACATATTGTTTTAATCAATCGCGACAAACCTGGTGCAGATGATGAAGTTTTCAACCACTTTGAAAAATTTACCATCATTGATTCAGTCTCCAATGAATACTCCAGGCAATTGGGTGATAAGATTTTTTTTTACCAGAATGCTAAACCGGAAGCAATGAAAATAGCAGCTATGGGATTACAGCAAATGAAGCAAAACTTCTCCCGCTGATCATCAGCCCTGTTTTTCCATCATTTCCAGGACAGGTTTCCATTGTTCACCTGCCATTTGCATTAATCTTTGCTGATCTTTTGCAGAAAGCTTTTTTAATCCCGAAGTATTTTGTTTTACATGCTCCGGCGTTCTGATACCAGGTATTACTGTACTTACTTCTTTGCAGGATAAAATAAAACTCAACGCGAGGGAAGTCTTGGACATTTCTTCCGCTTCTGCCATTGGCCACACATCCTCATTCAGTACTTTTAAAGTAGCAGATATGATTTCAGGGGTAAGCCGAAAACTGCGGTGATCGTTTTTATCAAATGTTGTTCCCGATGTAATCTTTCCCGTTAGTAAACCAAACTGCAATGGCATCCGTGCGATAATACCATAACCTGCAGCAGCGGATTGCTGCATAACATCATATGCCTTTTGGTTAATTAAATTAAATACCAATTGAAGTCCATTTCCCCATTTATTTTTAATCAGCCATTCCGCTTCTGGAGCAGGATTGAAGGTGTTTAATGATAATCCCCAATATCTTATTTTACCTTGTTTTACTAATAATTGCATGGCCTCAATACATTCCCCATTTTCTAAATGATTCAGCCTGGCTGAATGCAACTGGTAATAATCAATTACATCCCTTTTTAAACGGCGCAGGCTTTCTTCGCAGGCTTCAATGATATAATCTTTTGAATAATCAAGAATGATCTTCTGGTCAATTTCACGGTGGCCCACTTTAGTTGCAATAATGACTTCTTTGTGCCCTCTTAAAACTTTGCCAATTAAATCTTCTGAATGACCCAGTCCATAAAAATCAGCCGTATCAAAAAAATTAATACCTGCATCCAGGGCAGCATGAATTGCTTTAACAGATAAGTTGTCATCTGCAGGTCCCCATCCAATGGGTGTATCCCCAACTTTAGCATCCCCGCCGATGGCCCATGCGCCAAAACCAATTTCACTTACCTGCAGATCAGTATTTCCAAATTTTCTATAGTTCATACCTAAATTTACACAGTGTAGAACTAACTTGTATTTTTACCAGTGAAAATTCTCTGAATGACTAATGAAATTAAAAGACCCATTCGTGTATTGGTTGCTAAAGTTGGGTTAGATGGACATGACCGGGGAGCAAAAGTTATCGCCACTTCGCTGAGAGATGCGGGCATGGAAGTCATTTATACCGGTTTGCGTCAAACACCAGAAATGGTTGTAAACAGTGCCTTGCAGGAAGATGTAGATGCGATTGGCGTAAGCATTTTGAGTGGCGCTCATATGACGGTATTTAAAAAGATCATCCAACTAATGAAGGAAAAAGAAATGGATGATGTTTTACTCACCGGTGGAGGTATCATTCCGGATGCAGACATGAAAGAACTGAATGAAATGGGTGTTGGAAGATTATTTCCACCTGGTACAACGACCACTGATATTGCAGACTATATCAAGAACTGGGTTAAAGAAAACCGTTCTTTCTGATCTTTAAATAAATTCTTCTTCTATAAAAATATTTTAAATGTATACCACACTATTCACAACCATTGAAAATAACATTCTAACGATCACCATTAACCGCCCTGAAAAATTAAATGCCCTGAACCAGCAGGTTATGGAAGAATTAGGCCAGGCCATGGATGAAGCGGAAAATGATTCACAGGTCCGTTCAATAATTATTACCGGCGCAGGCGAAAAAGCTTTTGTAGCAGGTGCGGATATCAAAGAATTTTTAGCGGTATCAGAAGGAGAAAAACTGGCTAAAAAAGGACAGGATATTTTTTTTAAGATTGAAAACGCTTCAAAGCCTGTAGTAGCCGCTGTGAACGGGTTTGCGCTGGGTGGTGGCTGTGAGTTAGCCATGGCCTGCCATTTCAGGCTGGCATCTGAAAATGCAAAGTTTGGTCAGCCGGAAGTAAACCTGGGTTTGATACCGGGATATGGCGGCACACAAAGATTAACGCAGCTCATTGGTAAGGGCCGTGCCATGGAATTATTGTTAACGGGTAATATGCTGGATGCTTCCACTGCACTGCAATATGGATTGGTAAATTATGTAGTTCCTGCAAATGAATTGATTGCCCGGACCATTGCATTACTGGATGTGATTAATAAAAAAGCACCTATTGCTGTACGTGAATGTATTAAAGCGGTCAACGCAGTTTATGATCCGGGTAAGAATGGATTTGAAGAAGAAGCAAAAAGTTTTGGAATTACATTCAAAACAGAAGATATGAAAGAAGGCGCAACCGCTTTTTTGGAAAAAAGAAAGGCGGAGTTTAAGGGAAAATAATTGGTCTGCGGGCGGATTAATACAGAATCACTTCAGAGAATCCGCGCAATCTGCGGGAGATTTTTTCCCGCTGATTTATTTTTTTTCCCGCTGATAACGCAGATCAACGCAGAAGCTAATCAGCACAAATCCGCGGGGAGACTTTTTTTTCCCGCTGATTTATTTTTTTTCCCGCTGATAACGCAGATCAACGCAGAAGCACATCAGCGGAAATCTGCGGGAGATTTTTTCCCGCTGATTTATTTTTTTTCCCGCTGATAACGCGGATCAACACAGAAAATATTAACGAAAACCAGACACAATTGTAAGAATTAATAAAATTGATATGACTGAGAATGAAATATCCTATACAATAAGGGGAGCAATATTTAAAGTGTTCAATACGCTTGGACCTGGTTTACTTGAATCAGCTTATGAAGCTGTTTTAATGTTTGAATTGCAAAAAGAAGGACTAAATGTAAAATGCCAAGTGCCTTTACCACTTATTTATGATGAAATAAGATTGGATGTTGATACAGAATTGATTTGTTGGTAGAAGAAAAAGTAATTATAGAGATTAAATCCGTTGAAAAGCTTGCAGAAGTGCACCATAAACAAGTAATCACATATTTAAAACTCTCAGGAAAAAAATTGGGGTTACTAATAAATTTTAATTGTACAGAAATTGAAAAATCAATTTTCAGAAAAGTAAATGGTTTATAATTCACATCAGCGCAAATCCGCGCAATCTGCGGGAGGAGATTTTTTTCCGTTGATTTATTTTTTTCCCGCTGATAACGCAGATCGACGCAGATGCAAATCCGCGCAATCTGCGGGAGACTTTTTTCCCGCTGATTTATTTTTTTCCCGCTGATAACGCTGATCAACGCAGAAGCTAATCAGCGCAAATCCGCGCAATCTGCGGGAGGCTTTTTTCCCGCTGATTTATTTTTTTTCCCGCTGATAACTCGGATTAATACAGAACCACATCAGCACAAATCCACGCAATCTGCGGGAGGCTATGGATGCCCGATCTATTCCGGAAAAATCCTTATAACTTTCTCAAAACGACCCATATAATATTTCTCCAATGGTGTAATCACTACTCCATTAGCTTTACCTGAGCTGGCGTGAATAAATTCCAATAAACCATTTTTATTAGAAACCACCAGCCCCATATGACCAACAACACGAATACTGCTGTCTGTGCCGGTAAATAAAATCAAATCCCCAGGTTTTGCATGCTGCAATTCAACTATTCTTCCAACATTGGTAAAACCCACCGAAGAACGTGGCACCGCAATATTAAAATGATTAAAAATGTATGTAATGAACCCTGAACAGTCAAACCCTTCGGCAGGCTTGGCAGATGCATATTTATAAGGAACATGCGTCCATTTCCTGGCAAAATTTATCAATTCTTCAGGCCTGGTATTGCCTGTATAAATGGAATCTGGAAGCAAGTGGGGCAAAATTTCATTTTCATCTATAATTCCTGCATCACCAATAAAACTTATCTCTCCTGCTTTTAATGAGTCCTGGCCTTTGTTGGATGCCTGGTCATTTTCCTTGTCATTGGTGCAGTTTACATGCATCATTATCATCCAGCAAAATGAAAAAATCGAGGTAAGCCTTTTCATAACGGGCATTATACATCATTTGGGTTAATTTTACAGTTTTAAATAATCATGCCTTCATTATGAACTATAGAATAGAAAAAGATACTATGGGTGAAGTAAAAGTCCCTTCCGAAGCATTATATGGTGCCCAAACCCAAAGGAGCATAGAAAATTTTAAGATTGCGCAGGATATCAACCGAATGCCAAAGGAAATTATAGAAGCATTCGCTTATTTAAAGAAAGCTGCAGCTATAACCAATTATGAAGCCGGTATTTTATCCAAAGAAAAAACGAATATGATCGGACTGGTTTGTGATGAAATTTTAGAAGGACAGCATCTTGAATTTTTTCCGCTTGTAGTTTGGCAAACAGGTAGCGGTACACAAAGTAATATGAATATGAATGAAGTGGTGGCCTATCGAGGTCATGTACTGCAAGGCGGCCAGTTAACGGATAAAGAAAAATTTTTGCATCCCAATGATGATGTCAATAAATCCCAGTCATCGAACGATACCTTTCCAACCGCGATGCATATCGCCGCCTATAAAATGCTGGTGGCAAACACCATTCCTGCCATTGAAAAACTTCGGGACACCCTGGCCGCCAAAAGCAAGGAATTCATGCACATTGTGAAGATTGGTCGCACACATTTTATGGATGCTACACCGCTTACTCTCGGGCAGGAATTCAGCGGGTATGTAAGCCAGTTAAATCATGGATTGAAAGCCATTAAAAATACACTGGAACATTTATCAGAACTGGCACTTGGTGGAACTGCTGTTGGCACGGGTATCAATACGCCTGAAAATTATGCAGAAGAGGTGGCCGGCCAAATTGCTGCATTGACTGGGCTTCCATTTGTTACAGCCGAAAATAAATTTGAAGCCCTTGCTGCGCATGATGCCATTGTTGAAGCACACGGCGCATTAAAAACAGTGGCCGTCAGTTTAATGAAGATCGCCAATGATATCCGCATGCTCTCTTCCGGGCCACGGTCAGGCATAGGCGAAATTTATATCCCCGATAATGAACCCGGGTCATCCATTATGCCGGGAAAAGTAAATCCTACCCAATGCGAGGCTTTAACAATGATCGCCGCGCAGGTAATGGGTAATGATGTGTCCATAAATATAGGTGGCGCCTCCGGTCACTTTGAATTGAATGTATTTAAACCGATGATGATTTACAATTTTTTGCACAGTGCCAGGTTAATTGGTGATGGTTGTGTAAGCTTCAATGATAAATGCGCCATTGGTATTAAGGCTATTGAGGCAAACATCAAAAAACATGTAGATAATTCACTGATGCTGGTAACGGCATTAAATACACGAATTGGCTATTATAAAGCTGCCGAAATAGCCCAGAGGGCTCATAAGGAAGGAACAACATTAAAAGAAATGGCTGTAAAAACAGGTTACCTGACCGCAGAAGAATTTGACGAATGGGTAGTACCTGAACAAATGGTAGGCAAAACGGGAAAATAATTCAAGGATAAATTTTCATTACCAGCTGACGTAAGGGACTATTCTAACAAATGGCCATCTGTTCCTGTACAGCCTTAGTAAAAAACTTTCACATAGCCAACAAATGCTATCGCAGGCCATCCACATTCCTATCAGAGCAGACAAATGGAGGAGGAATAATCAAAAAAATCTACCAAGGCCCGGTAAACTAAAGTGTTTTTTACAGGAAAAACTTCATCTTCCTGGTTATAATAACGCATAAATAAGCCATAATTAACGTTTATGCAATAACCGTTGCCTTATCTAAACCATCAAAGGCCTATGAAAAACAATATAAGCCCCCAATTTCAATTCAGCGCTTACCCATTGAGTGTAATCGGTGAAAGTTCTTCATCTAAATTAAAAGTTACCAGATCCGCACCTGGTGTAAGCCTGAAAATTTTACCGGCAATAGATATATTACCAACAAGAATAAAACCAATACTCAAGGAGCCTGATACCGTATCACAGGCATTCCAATGGGATATTCATTGGTTTAATAATTACGAATAAAAGATCAGGATACCTGCATCTTATCAGATACTTCCGTATTGGTTTCAACAGGTTTGGGAGTGGGATCTGCTTCTTCCTTATGAAAAAATCTCTTTTGAAAAAGCAATAGCGTAATAACACCAACGGAAATAGAAAAATCTGCGATATTAAATATGGGACTGAAGAATATAAAATCATTTCCTCCCACAACCGGCACCCAGGATGGATATTGAGATTCTATAATCGGGAAATATAGCATATCCACTACTTTACCATGAAGGAAGCCTGCATATCCCTGTTCAGGAAACATCGTGGCAACTGTATTATAATCCGTTTCTGAAAAGATCAAACCATAAAACATACTATCAATCAAATTTCCTAATGCTCCGGCATATATCAGGGCAGCGCAAATAATAAATCCACGATGATATTTTTGACTAACAATCCTGCCCAAATACCAGGTACCGAAAATAACGGCAGCTAACCGGAATAAAGTAAGGATCATCTTGCCCCATTCGCCACCAATCTTCCAACCCCAGGCCATCCCTTCATTTTCAATAAAATATAACTGGAACCATTGAAGCCCCATAACATTCATAACCGGGCCAAAAGGATACCCTGTTTTTATCCAAACCTTAAATGCCTGATCCACTATAATGATCAATAATATGATAAGAAATACGTTTCTAAGTTTCACAAGTACAATTTTTGGTTAGCAAATATAGGCAGAACCACTTAGAGATTATGGCAGTAAAATCATAAAAGAAAGGAACTTATTCTTCAAAATAAACTCTTTGAACCCGTTCAGAAATCCCCGTCATCAACTCATATGGAATGGTTTGTGCCCAAAGCGCCAATTGTTGAACCGTCAAATCTTTTCCAAAAATAATTACTTCATCACCTTCTTTTACACCGGGAATATGACTGATATCGATCATTGTCATATCCATGCAAACAATGCCTATGACAGGTGCCAATTGCCCCTTTACCAACATGCTTCCAGCCCCATTTCCCAAAGTACGGGGAAAGCCATCTGCATACCCTATACGAACCGTTGCAATAAGCGTTTCTTCACTAACTTTTCCTTTGCGATTGTATCCGACTGTTTCTCCCGGTTTTATTTTTTTAATCTGGGCAATAGTGGATTTCAGTGTTGCCACCGTCTCCAATTCTATTGCAATGTCATTAGTTGGATTTATTCCATACATACCAATCCCCAGTCTGACCATATCCATTTGTAAGTGTGGATGCCGGATAACGGAAGCAGTATTAGATATATGTTGAAAGAATGGATAAGGAAGAATTGACTGAATGATATCTGCGGCAATTTTAAAAAGGGAATATTGATTATCTGTAAATGCATCATCTTTTGAATCCTCACTGGAGGCCAGGTGACTGAATATACTTTGCACTTTTACAAAAGGTTGTTGAAGATATATTGATAGCCCCGGTAATTCATCAATAGTAAAGCCCAGGCGATTCATGCCGGTTTCAATTTCCAGGTGAATGGGCCAGTCGTTAAGACCCTGCATATCCAGGTAATGATTAAACACCTGTAACAGAGGTGCTGAGAAAATTACCGGTTCCAGGTTTTGTGATATGATAGCATCGAAAGAATTTTCTTCTACATTCAATACTATGATAGGTAATTGAATGCCCGCCTGCCTTAGGGTTACACCTTCATCTGCGTAAGCTACACATAAATAATCCACTTTATGATATTGCAATACACTGGCAATTTCCACACCGCCGCTACCATAAGCAAAGGCTTTTACCATTGCCATAACCCTGGTTCCGGGTTTCAGCATTTGGCGAAACTGGTTTATGTTATTTGCCATTGCTCTAAGATCAATTTCCAAAACTGTCTGGTGCAGTTTTTTTTCAAGTAAGCGAACAATTTTTTCGAATTCAAAAATCCTTGCACCTTTGACCAGTATAGTTTCATCCTTAAATAAACTTTGCCTGAAATTTTCTTTGAAAGCATCAACACTTTCAAAAAATATAAGCATGGGTTCATTCTTTTTATTGAAAGCAGAAAACTCAAGATGCATTGAAATGGAAGGACCAATTCCAATAACCCGGTCCACCTGGTGATCATATAAATATCCTGCAACCTGCGCATACAGGTCAGCGTTTGCAAGGCCTGACTGTACCAGATCAGATAGAATAACCGTTTTTTTGCCACTACCTCCTTGCTGGTTTAAAAAATCCAGTGCCATATTCAATGAATTTGAATCTGCACTATAGCTATCATTTATTATTGTACAATTGTTGATTCCCTTTTTCAGCTCCAGCCTCATATTAACCACCAGCAATTCTTTCATCCTCTGATGAATAGTCGTTGCGGGAACTCCCAGGTACAGGCATACACACCAACAAGTAATACTGTTTTCAACTGATGCATCATCTGTAAAAGGAATTTCGATATCAATTGTTTGTTGTTGATATTGCGCTTTGATTAAAGTGGATGTTTTTGTTTTCTCAATACTGGTTATTTTTAGCGTATTTTTTTCACTCCTTCCCCAGCTGAACAAATCTCCATGAAACATTCTATCCTCATCATTCAAAATATTATCAATTGCATCGCATACCACCGGCTGATCGGCAGAGTAGATAATTACTTCGGAATCCTGAAAAAGGCTGATTTTTTCTATCGCTTTTTGAAGCTTATCCTGAAACCCCCTGCTATGGGCTTCACCTATATTAGTCATAACCCCAATGGTGGGTTGTGTAATTTTTTTAATTTTCCCCATTTCTCCAGGTTCAGAAATACCTGCTTCAAAAATGGCGAGGTTGTGCTGCTCATTCATCTGCCAAACACTTAATGGGACACCTACCTGCGAATTATAACTTTTAGGACTTCTAACTATTTTTAAATCTGTTGACAATACCTGCCAGATCCATTCTTTTACAATTGTTTTCCCATTACTTCCGGTAATTCCAATAACCGGGTAATGAAATTTCTTGCGATGATGTGCCGAGATCTTTTGTAAGGCATCCAGTGTATCTGTTACCTGCATAAATAAAGCACCTGGAAAAAGAGTGACATCCAATATTTCACTGACTACAAAATACCGAACACCTTTATCATATAAAACAGGGATATAATCATGACCATTATGACGAGGACCTTTTAATGCAAAAAAAAGAGATTTTGCGGCAGCATTGACTTTGCGGCTATCCGTAAGTATTTGGGTTATTTCTACATTACTCCCTTCAGCATTGGCCCCGATAACATTGGCGATATTTTTGAGGGATTCGTTCAATTTACTGCAGGTAAATTTTTAGGATACGCTTTCGTCCACAACATCCTCCGGTACTCCTTTTTTCTTCATAAAAATAGAATAGAAAATGGAACCTCCCAGGCAAAATACGATTACAGCCAGCGAAATAAAAACCTGGTCAGTCTTGTTAAGCCATTGGTTTATCCAGTTTTCACCCAGCATCTTTATTCCAATAAATACCAGCACAATGGCAATACCCTGTGGAAGGTAATCGAATTTAGTAACCGCTCCTCTTAATAAAAAAAATAAGGGTCTCAGGCCGAGTATGGCAAAAATATTGGATGTATAGATAACCAGTTTATCCCGGGAAATACCCATAACGGCCGGAATTGAATCAACTGCAAAAACAATATCAATGGCAGCTAACATAATTACCACAACAAATAATGTTGTATATGCCGGACGTCCATTTTCACTGACCTGATATTTTCCGTTACCATCATGAGGTACGAGTGGAAGAAATCTTTTAAGGAAAAGATATACTTTACTTTTTTTAGGATTGAATTCCTCTTCTTCCGTGGCTTTAAAAATTTTGATGCCTGTATAAACAAGAAAAATACCGAAAATGTAAAGCACCCAATGAAACCGGTCGACTAAAGCAACGCCAACTGTTATAAATACAATCCTGAATACTATAGCCATCAGGATACCCATGAATAATACCCGGCCAAAATATTTTTCTTTAACGGAAAAAGAAGAGAAGATAATAATGAATACGAAAATATTGTCAATGCTCAGGCTTTTTTCCATTAAGTAAGCACTGAAATATTCAAGACCTGTAGCCGGACCTTTTTCAAACCAGACAAAAATTCCAAAAGCAAGTCCAAGTGCGATCCAGAATAAACTTGTCCAAAGTGCATCTTTAATACTTACTTTTTTATCCTTTTTGGTAAATAAGCCAAGATCGATTACGATAGCTATCAATAAAACAATACCAAAAACCAAATACGTAATCTGCGTAGTATTCATCCATTCATTTTAATGGTCAAAGATACTTGCCTCCACGATCAATCACTTAAATCTGCGAGACAATTTAAGTTGTATAATGTCTGCGACGAATTTGCTGGTAAACCCAACCCGCAAAAATGACAAGCAATACAGGTAATCCGATATTTAAAAATTGCCACAGATTTCGTTGTGATTTTACTTTTTCTGTATCCAGCAATCTTAACACCATATCCTTATTACGCACAGCGATAATTTCCGGTTTATTGGTAAGATATTCCAGGCAATTCATTAAAAATTCGCGGTTGGCAAACTGGTATTCATACTGAGAACCAATATTGAACAAATTTATTCCCATTGGGAGCGGACCATCTTTTGTTGATACATCATTGAGAACCAGGTCCGCATCGCCGGCAATAATCATTTTAGCTGGGAGCGATGAATCCCTAAATGGAACACCCATCATTGCAAGACTGTCAATAATTGATTTTCCCGCCCTGCTACGGTATAATGATTTAAATGAACCTTCTAACAAAACCGCAGCAGGTATATTTGCTTTATTATAAAGCGCATCTTCTGGTGCATTACGGTTTTCATTCAGGCTTATAAGCGCGGGAGTATTAATGGTTCGGGAATTGGCTGATGAAGAAAGTAAAATTGTTTTATCAATACCTGCTGCCTGCACGGTATCAATTGAATTCACAAATCGGCCCGCAACCGGTCCAATATTTTTATTGATCAAATGATTATTGCTGGATACAAATACAGGGTAATAATTCCAGCGTAGAAATTCATACTGCGGATTTTCCGGACTGCCACCCACAGCAAAGTAGCCGGACCTTTTTCAAACCAGACAAAAATTCCAAAAGCAAGTCCAAGTGCGATCCAGAATAAACTTGTCCAAAGTGCATCTTTAATACTTACTTTTTTATCCTTTTTGGTAAATAAGCCAAGATCGATTACGATAGCTATCAATAAAACAATACCAAAAACCAAATACGTAATCTGCGTAGTATTCATCCATTCATTTTAATGGTCAAAGATACTTGCCTCCACGATCAATCACTTAAATCTGCGAGACAATTTAAGTTGTATAATGTCTGCGACGAATTTGCTGGTAAACCCAACCCGCAAAAATGACAAGCAATACAGGTAATCCGATATTTAAAAATTGCCACAGATTTCGTTGTGATTTTACTTTTTCTGTATCCAGCAATCTTAACACCATATCCTTATTACGCACAGCGATAATTTCCGGTTTATTGGTAAGATATTCCAGGCAATTCATTAAAAATTCGCGGTTGGCAAACTGGTATTCATACTGAGAACCAATATTGAACAAATTTATTCCCATTGGGAGCGGACCATCTTTTGTTGATACATCATTGAGAACCAGGTCCGCATCGCCGGCAATAATCATTTTAGCTGGGAGCGATGAATCCCTAAATGGAACACCCATCATTGCAAGACTGTCAATAATTGATTTTCCCGCCCTGCTACGGTATAATGATTTAAATGAACCTTCTAACAAAACCGCAGCAGGTATATTTGCTTTATTATAAAGCGCATCTTCTGGTGCATTACGGTTTTCATTCAGGCTTATAAGCGCGGGAGTATTAATGGTTCGGGAATTGGCTGATGAAGAAAGTAAAATTGTTTTATCAATACCTGCTGCCTGCACGGTATCAATTGAATTCACAAATCGGCCCGCAACCGGTCCAATATTTTTATTGATCAAATGATTATTGCTGGATACAAATACAGGGTAATAATTCCAGCGTAGAAATTCATACTGCGGATTTTCCGGACTGCCACCCACAGCAAAAGGCATAAAATCGCATTGCAGATCCATCAACAGGTCAGGATTGATCCGGACACCATAACGGAAAAGCATATCCGTTAAATTAAGATCACGGTCATATGCAATCGTTTCTGTTTTAAATCTAAGGCTATCCTGTTCTGCATACAATCCATCAATAAAAAACAACAAATTGCCACCTCGCATAACGAACTGATCGATCTTTATTTTTTCATCATCTGTAAAACGGAAAGATGGTTTTACAATCATCAAAGTTTTAAAAGTATCCGGGATAAAGGGTTCGGCAAAAAGATCAATAGTAAATAATGTATAATCTTTTTGCAATACCTGCTGAAGGTCATAAGTACGTGCATCAGTCAATTCACCATTTCCAACAGAATAGGCTACCATGGGTTTGCCAGCACTTACCAGGTCGTTCAGTGTTTTCAGGAAATTATATTCCATCCGGGCTTCCGCACTGTTTGTTTCGGCCTGGGTTATCTGAATGCTCCGTGAATTGAAAAGTTCAACTAATTGTTGTTGCCCTTTATAAGTTACCAGGGCAACGGGAAAAACCAGTTTTTTTTGCTGACCAGCTTCTATTTGTACCGTTAAATTAATGGGACTGGCACCCATAGAAACTAATGTATCTCCATAACTACTTCGCGTACCCTCAATACCATCTTCAGGTGAAATAAATTGATACTGCACCTTTGAAGGATTTTGATCCTTAAAAACGCGTAAAAACTCCTCCGTACTATTAGCCAGTTTTTTAAACCCGGATGGAAATTCGCCAGTTAAAAAAACTTGAATGATCATTACACTATCCAGTTGTTGAACGAGATCTATTGTAGGCTGGCTAAGAGTATATCTTTTTTCTTTGGTAAGATCGAAGCGGGTATAAATTGTCGCCGCCAGGAAATTAATTAGCAGCAAAACAATAATAATAAATGGCCAACGAAATTTTGATTCAAGAATTTTATTCATCCGGAATAATAATTATGCAGAGCTACCGCTTGCGCAAATTTGAATTTGTGATAAAAAGGAACATAAAGATGACAGTGATAAAGTATACTATATCACGGGTATCAATTACACCCCTGCTGATGCTGCGATAATGAAAATCAATGCCGATCATTTCAATATAATAATCAGCCCCGCTACTGAAAACAGGTAAGCGGCTAATAGCACTGAAACCATAATAAAGTAATGCACAGGCAATAACACTTGTAATGAAAGCCACAACTGCATTACTGGTAAAACTGCTCATGCAGATTCCTATAGCCGTAAAAACTGCAGCAAGGAAAAACAACCCAATATAAGATCCAATAGTGGCTCCTGTATCTATACCTTCGTTTACAGATAGTTGTTGTATGGAAAAGATATAGAGCAGGGTTGGTAACAAAGCGATTAAAACTACAGAAAGACTTCCCCAATATTTACCGAAAACGATTTGGACCCGGCTTAAAGGCCTTGTTTGAAGGATCTCGAAGGTGCCGGCTTTAAATTCATCCGAAAAACTGCGCATAGTGATGGCCGGTATTAAAAGCAGCATGACCCAGGGAGCCAGCTCAAAAAACCGATCAAGGGTTGCATACCCGAAATCAAAAATATTATCTTCGAAAACAAACAGAACCAGGCCATTTACCAGCAAAAAAACGATGATCGCAATATAACCGGTAAAACTGCTGAAATACTGACGAAGTTCTTTTTTACAAACAGACCACATGTATTTTTTATTGGCTGCAATATATGTATTAATGCTGGGGTAATTAGTTGATTGGTTGATAAGATGAATAGTTGATAAGTTAGAAATTTGACATTGGGATTAGTTGGACTGCGTTTTGGCTAAACGCCTTAACCACTAAACTAGCAAATTCTAAACTTCTTCAAGGACTAGAGGATTTGAATTGGGCTGATTTATTCGTTTTACTTTTTACTTCCAAATAAAACAACCAATCAACTTATCAACCATTCAACATTCACACTGCAAAACTTTCACCGCAGCCGCAGGTGCGTGTAGCGTTAGGATTAATAAAATAAAATCCTTTTCCATTTAATCCATCCGAAAATTCGAGGGTTGTATTTACCAGGTATAAAAAGCTTTTCAGATCCGTAACCACCTTTACACCATTATCTTCAAACACCTGGTCCATTGGTTTTAATTCACTGTCAAAATCCAGTTTATAAGTCAAACCTGAACAGCCGCCGCCTACAACACTTACCCGCAGAAAAAATTCACCGCTATCATTAATACCGGCATCTTTTTTTAATTCGGCCACTTTAGTGCTTGCTTTATCGCTTACATAGATCCTGTTTGTCAATTCCACTGTACTCATTTCTGTTGCCTTTTTATTGTATGATTACATTTTAAACCGAATATAGTTCGGTCTGTTTATTGTTAATATTTATTGTACAGACTGTTCTGTATTTTTTGTTGCATTCTCTTGTTTATACATATCCCACAAAGGGCTCATATCTCTTAATTTTTTTACAGCTTCTGTAATTTTTTTTATAACAAAATCAATCTCTTCTTCTGTAGTAAATCTACCCAAACTAAAACGCAACGAGCTGTGCGCCATTTCATCATCCATTCCTAAAGCTTTTAAAACGTACGAGGGTTCAATAGATGCTGATGTGCAGGCCGAACCGGAAGAAACAGCAATTTCTTTATTAAAACCCATCATCAACCCCTGGCTTTCTACATGCCGGAATGAAATATTAGTAACCTGGGGTAACCGATTTTCCTGATTACCATTTACAAAAGTCTGTTCTAATTGAAGCAATGATTTTTCCAATTTATTCCGCAATATTTTTATTCTTTCAGCTTCCTGTTCCATCTCAATCATACAAATTTCACAAGCTTTTCCAAAACCCACAATGCCGGTAACATTTAAGGTGCCACTGCGCATGCCTCTTTCATGACCACCACCATCCAACTGTGCTTTCAATTTTACACGGGGATTTTTCCGGCGTATATATAATGCACCAATACCTTTAGGACCATATATTTTATGAGCAGAAAATGCCATGATGTCTATCGCATCTTCTATTATATTAACAGGAATTTTTCCAACTGCCTGTGTGGCATCGCTAAAAAAAAGTACCGCGTTTTTCTTCGCTATTTCTCCAATATTCCTGATTTGTTGTACAACGCCTATTTCGTTATTGGCATACATAACAGAAATAAGAATAGTTGTTGGTTTGATGGCAGATTCCAATTCAACAAGGTCAATCAGTCCATCTGCATTCACATTCAAATAAGTTATTTCAGCACCCTTATTTTCAAGGCTTTTACAGGTATCCAGTACAGCCTTGTGCTCAATATTGGTGGTTATGATATGATTGCCTTTACTGCTGTAAGTTTCAAAAACACCTTTCATGGCAAGATTAGTGGCTTCCGTTGCACCAGAAGTAAAAACGATCTCTTTTGTTTCTGCTCCAACTAATCTGGCTACTTGTTCTCTTGCTATATCCACCGCCTCCTCTGCAACCCATCCAAATTGATGGCTGCGACTGGCAGCATTGCCAAATTTTTCCATGAAATAAGGCAACATGGCTTCAACCACGCGGGGATCGCATGGCGTTGTTGCATTATAATCCAGGTAAACAGGCAGTTTCAACATAACTGCAAATTTAACTCAATTGCTTCTATTTAGAGGTCAATGTAAAGTGTAAAAGCTAATTTTACCTAAACTATAATATTTGCCAAAATCATTGCTCAAATGGATAAAATTGAACACATAGGTATTGCTGTCCGATCATTAGAAGAAGCCATTCCTCTTTATGAAAAATTGTTAAATACCAATTGTTATAAACAGGAAACAGTAGAAAATGAAAAAGTGAATACCGCTTTTTTTCAAACCGGTGAATCCAAGATTGAATTACTGGCAAGCACTTCTGCGGATGGTGTCATCAACAGGTTTATAGAAAAAAAAGGTGAAGGCATGCATCATATAGCATTTGCAGTAAATGACATAAAAGCAGAAATGAAAAGATTGAAAGAAAGTGGTTTCCAATTATTGAACGAAGAACCCAAAAAAGGAGCTGACAATAAATGGGTCTGTTTTGTTCACCCTAAAAATACGAACGGTGTATTGATTGAATTATGCCAGGAAATAGAATAGATTATAGTGATGCATAAAAAGCTTATTGCAATAGCACCGTTTTAGCCATTTGGATCATCTCTCCATCCGATAAAGAAACTACCAGCATTCCGCGGTTAATCATGGCCGTTTGTAACAAAACATGGCCGGCAGGTTTTGACAAAATCTGGTTCATTAACATTTGTCCATTCAGGTTGCGGATTTGAACATTCACGGTTCCTTTAATCTCTTCAGGGAAATATATTGCAATAGCATTACCGGGCTGACCACTGATCATTATTTTTTCATTCAGCGATTTGATTTTAGCATATACAATGGGTGAATAGGAATACACTCCATTTTGCCAGACCTGTTTTACCCTGTAATAAATGATTTTGGCCTTTATATTAAGGTCAGTATAATAATATTTATTGATAGTATTTAAATTGCTTAAAGTAGGAATTGTAGCTACAATCTCCCAGTCAATTCCGTCTTGACTTCTCTCCAGGTAATAATTACTGGTAATACTTTCTGATGGTGTTGAAAATTGAATATTGATATTCTCCTGTATCCGTACTGCACTAAAAGTTAAAAATCTTATGGGGTGAGATACGCCACCTGTAGGAAGCGGAATTTGGGAAGTATCTGATTTTAGTTCATTCCCAAAAACAGGTAAAAGTAAACTGAAGAAAAAAATTACCAATAATATTTGCTTCATATAGGTGTAGGATTAAAACGAATGTGACTCAAAAATAATAGTCGCACTTAACAAATGCAAGTGTTTTTACTGCCTAAAATGCAGTTTTCCACATTTAAGCCATTTTAGAAAATTTACTTATTAGTAACCAATAAGTTAAGAAAAGGATTTCTGCAATTTTTTTACCAAATACTGGTATTAAGAATGAAAATGGTAGCTTATTAAGGTAATACCCCTAGGTTTAATTACGTAGTAAACTTAGACAATATGAATTATTAATTATAACTCCAATTCTTCCTTCCCAATTCCAAGAAGATCAACCGCGAGTTGTGAGGCAATCTGGCTGGCGTCCTTCTTATTAAATGCTTTTCCTTCGGCTATGATCTTACCATTCACAACAGCACCAATGGTAAAAAGTCTTCTGCCATTTTCCATTTTTTCATGTATAGTTTCAAACTCCAGCATTTTCCCGTTCTTATTCGCCCACCCGTACAATTTGTTTTTATGGTTGATCTCCAGGGCTTCCAAATCTTCCATAAACATATGCGGCATTACGATGGATTGTGCAACCCAGGTACTGGTTTTTTTATATCCTTTATCCAGGTATATGGCACCAACTAATGCCTCCAGGGTATTGCCAAAAATCTGGCTGGTTTTTAATGAACCATCTGCTTTATTGAAAAGGGTTATTTTTTTTAGTCCCATGCGCAATGCAATTTCATTCAGTTGCTGACGGTTAACCATTTTGCTGCGCATTTCTGTCAAATACCCTTCTTCTTTATAAGGATATCTTTTAAAAAGATAATCAGCTACCAGTGCACTGAGGATAGCATCACCGAGGTATTCAAGCCTTTCATTATTTTCGTCTGCTCCTTCCCGTATAGAGCGGTGCGTGAGGGCCGTTTTGTATAAAGAAATATTTCCAGGGCTAAACCCCAAAACATTCTTCAATTCTTTTTTGAAAGATGTGCCGGATTGGTATTTAAAAAAATATTTGAATAAATCCACAGATTTCAAACTACAATTTTTTTTGATTCCACTGCATAATACAGCCAATCTTTTTTAAAGTAGCTGATTATTTAATCCTGTATATACTTTTTTACAATTACACATGCATTATGACCACCAAAGCCAAATGTATTGCTAAGGGCTGCATTAACCGTACGGTGTTGTGCTTTTTCAAAAGTGAAATTTAAACGTTTGTCCAACTCAGGATCATCTGTAAAATGATTAATAGTTGGAGGGACTATATCATTTTTTACACTCAGGATGCAGGCTATTGCTTCCACAACTCCGGCAGCCCCTAAACAATGACCCGTCATAGATTTGGTTGAACTGATATTAAGATCAAATGCATGTTCCCCAAAAACATCCATGATCGCTTTGATCTCGGCAACATCACCTAATGGAGTGGATGTTCCATGCGTATTTATATATTGTATATCGGATGGTTGCAAATCAGCATTCTGCAATGCAGCATTCATTACATTTTTTGCTCCAAGGCCTTCCGGATGAGGCGCTGTTATATGGTAAGCATCAGCTGTTGCGCCGGCCCCTCCAATTTCACAATATATTTTGGCACCCCGGTTTAAAGCATGCTCCAATTCTTCCAATACAACAATACCTGCTCCTTCACCCATAACAAAACCATCACGATCTTTATCATAAGGACGACTGGCGGATTTAGGATCATCATTTCTTTCACTCAATGCTTTCATTGCATTAAAACCGCCAACACCAGCTTCACAAATAACACTTTCTGCTCCACCACTAATTATAGCGTCTGCAAGACCCAGGCGAATGAGATTATAGGATTCCATAATGGCATTGGTCGATGAAGCACATGCACTTACCACTGCGAAATTGGGACCCCTGAAACCGTGTCGCATTGATATATGGCCAGCAGCAATATCCAGGATCATTTTTGGTATGAAGAATGGATTGAACCTGGGAGTACCATCTCCATTGGCAAAATGCATTACTTCTTCCTGGAAAGTCATAATACCACCAATGCCGCTGGCAAAAATTACTCCAACCCGGTCTTTATTAATATTGTCGCCACCAAGCCCGGAATCTTCTACTGCCTGGTCACTGACCACTAAAGATGTTTGACTGAACCGGTCAATTTTACGGGCTTCTTTTCTATCCAGGAAATTAAGCGGATCGAAATTTTTTATTTCGCACGCAAACCGGGTCTTAAATTTTGTAGCATCAAAATTCTTGATTATATCAGCACCAGACACGCCATTAATCAACCCGTTCCAATATTCCTGAACGTTATTGCCTATTGGAGTAAGTGCGCCTAATCCTGTAACTACAACCCGTTTTAATACCATATAATCTGAGGATAGAATTAAGATAAACCGCCTTCCCTGAATTATAGCAAAGAAGGCGGATAAAAAATTTATTGTTCACCATGCATCAACTCATTCAAATAGAGATGATGTAGCGGCTCAATTACTTGGCGTGCTCTTCCAGGTAGGAAATTGCCTGCCCAACAGTAGTAATGGTTTCGGCCTGTTCGTCTGGAATAGAAATGTTGAATTCTTTTTCAAATTCCATTATTAATTCTACTGTATCCAGCGAGTCGGCGCCTAAATCATTCGTAAAAGAAGCTTCACTTGTAACTTCTGCTTCATCAACTCCTAATTTGTCTACAATGATTTTTTTTACTCTTGATGCGATGTCTGACATTTTTGAAAATTTTAGTTATATGGTTGCAAAAATAGAATTTTTGAATTAATCAGGAACTAAAGTTATTTTTTTCCTTTTATTCAAAATCAGGCTTTTTCTTTTTCCGGTAAATTTATACTGTTTTTAGTATGATGGCTGAATTAAGTCCTCTTATTCAGATTACTTTTAAAAAATCAGGCCGCAATATACAAATTTGTGACGTTGGTAGTTTTATCACTTATTCGTAATTTGAATCGCTTGTAAACCAGCGATTAAAGTATGGCTCTGAAAATTATAGATTATGGCACACCTGAATACCAGCAAATGGTTAAAATGAGAGATGAAATATTACGCAAACCTCTTGGGCTTAGTTTCGATGAAGAAGAACTAAAGGAAGAAAAAGACAATTTATTGATAGCAGCCTATGATGATGATCATATGCTGGGTTGCTGTATGCTGGTCCCTGAAAATGAAAAAATAATACGATTAAGACAAATGGCCGTATTAAACGATCTGCAGGGTAAAGGTATTGGCCGTGCCCTTATGATTTTTGCAGAAAACCTGGCCCGAGATCGGGGATTTAATAAAATTGCCATGCATGCCCGGAAAAACGCAACTGGTTTTTATGAAAAAGTTGGTTATAAAATTGTTGGAGATGAATTTGAAGAAGTAACCATCCCTCATTACCTTATGGAAAAAGAACTTTAAACCATTTAAGCAACTCCTTTTTTAACTGGATATTTTTTGCTTCAGAATCTGTCTCAAATCATAAACCTCATCACTATCCCTGCAACCGCTTTTTGGTACGAGGAAAAACGATTTGCTGTCAAAATAAAGATAAAAGAAAAGCGGAGTTTCCATGAATTTGCTCACTTTATCCCACGTATATGACCTGGACCCTCTTTCGTTGCCAATGGTAAATGAATCTTCATTGAAGTCCATTCTAAAATGATCTTTAAATGTACTGGCCCGGCGATATACCATACCTGGCAAAAAATACCAAAAACTAAGAATAAGAGTGAACCATAGAAATGAGCCGAGAAAAAAAGCGCCCGGTGTTATTTTTTTGAAGTAAAATAAAACAGCAGTTGCAAGTGCAAAAACATTAACCAATACGAACATGATCCTGATTTCCGGTCGACTAATGAAATGATAACGCAAAGCCTGTAGAACTTCCTTTTTATTGTATTCAAAATTTATGGTCATGCAGTTAGAATGGATTTTTGCTAAAGCAATTATTTATTTTAATTTTTAAAACACTCAAAATAAACTTTTTTTTTAAAGCAGGTTGTTATCTGATGTATGTAATAAATCATTTTTAATCATCCCTTCATACTTTAATTATACAATAAAAAAAGGTCACCTTTTTTAGATGACCTCTTAAAATATAATTTATTGGAAATTATTTATTCATCATCTGCTTGGCTTCAATACTCAAAGTAGCATGTGGCACAGCTCTTAACCGGGCTTTATCAATTAATTTACCAGTAACCCGGCAAATGCCATAAGTTTTATTTTCTATGCGCATCATCGCCTTTTCCAGGTGATCAATGAATTGAATCTGGCGACTGGCCATTTGGCTTAACTGCTCTCTTTCCATACTAATACTGCCATCTTCCATGGTCATATAGCGTGCATCTTCCATTTCACCACTTTCATCTTTACGGGTTATCAACCCTTGCAGGTAGTTCAATTCTTTTTTAGCAGCATCGAGCTTTTTACCAATAATCTCCCTGAACTCATTCAGATCATTATCAGAATATCTCATGGTAGGTCCGTGATGTTCTGCAACCGGGGTATCTAAAACAGAACGGGTAAAAGAAGGTTCATACTTCTTTACTTTTTTAGTACTGGTTTTAGGTATTACCACTTTTACGGGTTTCGGTGGTTCTTTTTTAACAGGTGGTTTTACTACCGGGGCTGCGGCGGGTTTAGCCGATGCAGCTGGCTTTGCTGGTGCAGGGGCTGGTTTTGCTTTAGGCTCAGCTTTTTTTACAACTGCTTTTTTTACTGATTTCTGTGGTGCCGGCTTAGCAGCTGGCTTTTTGGCCGCTGCTTTTTTTGGTGCCGCTTTGGGTGCTTTTTTTGGCATAGCTTTTTTTGGTGCCGCTTTTTTCACGGTGCTTTTTTTGGCTGCCGGAACAGCTTTTTTTGCTGCTTTTTTTGGAGCAGGTTTTGCTGCTTTTTTAGGTGCCGGACTACCCTTTTTAATAGTTGTTACTTTTCCTTTTTTCCCGGAAGCAGGTTTTTTGGTTGCCATACAGTTACCCTTTTTTTGAAACAATGACTTTTAGTGGTACATCATTCACCTCAATTTCGTGTCCTTCAATATTTTGTGAAACAAGGTCCAGTTTATCTGCTAAAATTTCGGCGCAAATATAGTTATTAAACTGTGACAACGATTGTCGCAATCCATTGCTAACCGAAACTTGAACTTCAATCCGATCAGTCAGAGCAAAACCGCTATCTTTTCTGATTTTTTGTACCCGGTTTACAAATTCCCGGGCATTTCCTTCATGTTCCAAATCAGGCGTCACTGTAATATCAAGCGCTACGGTAAGTTCACCATTGGTGGCTACCATCCAACCTGGTATATCTTCGCTGGTTATTTCAACTTCATGAATTTGTAATATTACGGGTTCGCTATCAATTAGCAAAGTATAATTCTTTTCTTTTTCCAGTTTTGATATTTCCTCCTGGCTAAAGTTGGAAAGCGCATGGCTAACTGACTTCATTTTTGGACCCAGCTTTTTGCCCAGGGCTCCAAAGTTTGGTTTGATCTTCTTTTTAATGAACCCTTCCGTATCGTTCAGGTATTGCACTTCCTTTACATTCACTTCATTTTTAATAAGATCTTCCACCTGTTGTAACTGTTCCTGCATTTTTGGATCTAAAACCGGAACCAATATTCGCTGGAGTGGTTGCCGAACCTTTAGATTTTGCTTTTTACGCAATGAAAGGACTAACGAGCAGGTGTCCTGGGCTAACCTCATCCTTTCTTCAAGATCAGGGTTTATTTTTTCATTGTCTGAATCAGGAAATAGAACATGGTGAACAGATTTTTCTTCAAACCTATTTGTTACACTATTTAAATTCTTAAATAACTCATCGCTGAAAAAGGGTGAAATTGGTGCCATCAAAAGAGCCAGGGTCTCCAGGCACTCATAAAGCGTTTGATAAGCACAAATTTTATCATGCTCATATTCTCCTTTCCAAAATCGGCGACGGCATAACCTGACATACCAATTGCTTAATTCTTCATCCAGAAAATCTTCCATCAACCTGCCTGCCTGGGTTGGTTCATAATCATCTAATGATGCGATTACTTTTTTTACCAACGTATGAAGGGATGATAAAATCCATTGGTCAATTTCCGGTCTTTTTTTAACAGGGATGTACGCTTCCTTAAAGGAAAATTCATCAACATTGGCGTATAATGCAAAGAATTGGTATGTATTATATAATGTGCCGAAAAATTTACGCTGAACTTCTTTGATACCCTGGAGGTCAAATTTCAAATTATCCCATGGAGAAGCATTGGTGATCAGGTACCAACGGGTTGCATCGGCGCCAAAATCCCCAATCGTTTTGAACGGATCAACCACATTACCCAAACGCTTACTCATTTTATTTCCATCCTTATCCAACACCAACCCATTACTCACACAGGTTTTGTAAGCCACCTGCTCATACATTAAACTGGAAATGGCATGCAGTGTATAAAACCATCCCCTTGTCTGGTCTACTCCTTCGGCTATAAAATCGGCAGGATAATTCTGGTCAAATGGTATGTTGAATGGTTGCGGATCACCGGCTTCTAATTTCTCATAATCTAAGCCCCATTGTGCATAAGGCATGGCACCACTATCAAACCAAACATCAATAAGATCCGGAACCCGCATCATGGGCTTACCTTTTTTACTAATTAAAATTATCTTGTCAACATAAGGTTTGTGTAAATCAATTCCGGTTGCAGGGTTGCGAACATCATCGCTGTTCAGATCGCCGGCTTTTTCAATTTCTTTTTTTAATTCCCCCAATGAACCAATGCAAATTTCTTCTTCTCCATCTTCAGTTTTCCATATGGGTAAAGGAGTTCCCCAGAAACGGCTGCGGCTCAGGTTCCAGTCTACCATATTCTCCAGCCAGTTGCCAAAACGTCCTTCACCGGTAGCTTTTGGTTTCCAGTTGATAGTTTTATTCAAAGACACCATTTTATCTTTCAATGCCGTGGTTTTAATGAACCATGCATCTAATGGATAATAGAGAATAGGTTTGTCCGTTCGCCAGCAATGCGGGTAATTATGTTCGTATTTTTCAACTTTAAAAGCCCGGTTTTCTTTTTTCAGCTTAACGGCTATATCAATATTTACATCAGAATAACCGACTTCATTCTTATAATCTTTCACATATCGGTGACTGAATTCTCCCACTCCTTCAACAAATTTTCCTTCTTTATCAACCAGTGTCAGAATGCCAATATTATATTTCTTACCCACTTTATAGTCATCAGCACCAAATGCAGGTGCGGTATGAACAATACCAGTTCCATCTTCAGTTGTAACAAAATCGCCCAATAAAATTCTGAAGGGTTGCGCCCCTGGTGTAATTTCCCGAATTGCATCGAGCGTATTTGCTTCGAAACCAAATATGGGTTCATATTCAATTCCTTCCAGCTCTTTGCCTTTAAATTCATTCAATATTTTCCAGGGCAATAATTTGGTTTCAGGGGTGTAATTTTCAAAATCTCCATTCTCTCCTTCCGCTTTAAAATATTTATTCACCAAAGATTTGGCTAAAACCACATTTACCGGAATATGAGTGTAAGGATTAAAAGTTTTAACCAATACATAATCTATATTAGGACCGGCAGTCAAGCCCAGGTTTGATGGTAATGTCCAGGGAGTGGTAGTCCAGGCCATGAAAAAAACTTCACCACCATTTAGTTGCACCTCGAAAAGCTGTCTTGGTGCAGTTTGCAAAATATTCCCTTTTGTGAGATCTAAAGGGGCTGCCTTGAACATCGCCACGGCTGATGTGTCTTTTACATCTTTATAAGTGCCGGGTTGGTTCAATTCATGTGAACTTAATCCAGTTCCCGCTGCTGGAGAGTATGGCTGAATGCTGATACTTTCGTACAACAAACCCTTTTTATAAAGCTGACTTAATAAATACCACAAGGTTTCAATGTATTTATTATCAAATGTGATATAAGGATCATTCAAATCAACCCAATAACCCATCCGGGTGGTCAATTCATCCCATTTATCTTTATAGCGCAAAACTGCTTCGCGGCATTTTTGGTTATATTCTTCAACCGATATTTTTTTCCCTATATCTTCTTTGGTAATACCCAATTCTTTTTCAACACCTAATTCTATGGGTAAACCATGAGTATCCCAGCCACCTTTGCGTTTAACCTGGAAACCTTTCATGGTTTTATAACGGCAAACCAGATCTTTCAAAGTGCGGGAAATAACATGGTGAATGCCGGGCATTCCATTAGCACTTGGCGGACCTTCATAAAATACAAATGGAGCAGCACCCTCGCGAATGGAAACACTTTGCTCAAAAGTTTTTTCCGATGCCCACGATGATAATACATCCTGTTCAATAGAAGGAAGGTTCAATTGTTTGTATTCTTTGTATTTCGCCGCCATATTTTATTGAAAAATGGCTGCAAAGTTAAGGAATAGCCTGTAAAAGAAATTTTAAACAAAGACAGATTGGCAAGAATTAAATAAAACTTAGACCTGGCTGGTTTTTCATTTCTCAATCTTTTTATTCCTGATAACTTTATAAATCTTAATAGCACTCATTAATAAAATGATGAACAAAATTAATCCTATGATACCCCATATCGCACTCAGGCTTTGTTTTACCACCACTAACATAACTATCGCTACCAATAAAATGGTAGCAACTTCATTCCAAATCCTTAATTGCTGAGAAGAATAGCGAAATACACCACTTATTTGTTGTTTAACCAAAATATGTAAAGAAAAGTGGTAGGCGTACAACAATACCACGAAGCCTAATTTGATGACCAACCAATCGGGAGTTTGAGCTAATTGGTACCAAACCGCACCCCCTAATATAAGAGTCAGGATAGCAGAAGGCCAGGTAATACCAAACCACAAACGCCTGATCATAATACCAAACTGTTGCTGCAGGGCGTTTTTTATCTCCGTTGGTTTTTCAAGAGCTTCCGTATTATAAATAAATAATCTTGGTATATAAAATAATCCAGCGAACCAGGTTACAATAAAAATAATATGCAGCGCTTTGAGAAAGAGGTACATAATCAGTTAATAAATGAAGTTGGTTGGGGCCTTGCTAACAACATTTCAGTACTGCCTTCCCGATAACCGGTAATCCAATGTTCCAAAGCCTTTACCCATAACTC